>JACCDO012120584.1_pt1 | contig 18023 bp, 3 predicted proteins | sample 7446101 | NCBI WGS metagenome assembly JACCDO01 (sample SAMN15323440, study PRJNA562643) | freshwater metagenome | isolation source: river surface water | place: USA:Blue River Watershed | collected 2017-08-16 | reverse complement strand
CCTTGGGGACCAGTATCACCTTGTGGTCCAGTATCTCCAGTAAATCCTTGTGGACCAGTTTCACCAGTGAATCCTTGAGGACCAGTATCACCTTGAGGTCCAGTTTCACCAGTAAATCCTTGAGGACCAGTTTCACCAGTGAAACCTTGGGGACCAGTATCACCTTGAGGTCCAGTTTCACCAGTAAATCCTTGAGGACCAGTTTCACCAGTGAATCCTTGAGGACCAGTTTCACCTTGAGGTCCAGTTTCTCCAGTAAATCCTTGAGAACCTATTTCACCTGTGAAACCTTGAGGACCTTGAGAACCAGTTTCACCAGTCATACCTTGAGAACCAGTGAATCCTTGTTCACCAGTAAATCCAGTAAATCCTTGTGGACCCTGATCACCAGTTTGACCTTGTATACCAGTATCACCTTTTTCACCTTGGGGACCCGTTTCTCCAGTGAATCCTTGAGGTCCTGTCATACCTTGTTGACCAGTCATACCTTGAATACCAGTAAAACCAGTATACCCACGAGGACCAACAATAGCAACATCAAGGAAGTTATATAATATTTTTTGTCCTCCATTTATATCACAAATATTATTTAATAAAACAACAGTAGCAGAAGTAGAAGTACTAGATACAAATTGACTAATTAAATAATAATCTTGTCCTTGAACCATAATATAGATACCAGGGTAGAAATAATTGGGATAAGGTGTATTTATAGTAAGTGTAATTGTATCTCCACAATTAAGTGTTATGGGAGATATTCCAACAATTTCACCAAATACAAGTGGACCTACTTCACCTTGAGGACCTGTTTGACCTCTTTGACCTGTTTCACCTGTAGGACCTGTACCAAGAGCACCAGTATGACCAGTAAAACCTTGAGGTCCAGTCTCACCAGTAAATCCTTGAGGACCAGTTGCACCAGTAGAACCTGTCATACCGGTGAAACCTTGAAGACCAGTATCACCAGTTGAACCTTGAGGACCAGTTTCACCTTGAGGTCCCGTCTCACCAGTAAATCCTTGGGGACCAGTTTCACCTTTTTCACCAGTATAACCAGTTTCACCTTGAATACCTGTATCACCTTTTTCTCCAGTTTCTCCAGTAAATCCTTGAGGACCTGTTTCACCTTGAGCACCTGTCATACCAGTATCACCCATAATACCTTGTTCACCTGTATAACCAGTTGAACCTTGAGGACCATCAGCACCAGTAGCACCAGTTTCACCTGTAGGACCAGTGCCAATAGCACCAGTTGGACCAGTCGGTCCATCAAGAGCATCTAAGTTAATATACCATAAATCAGTAATAGGAGTACTAAATCCTTTTACATTTTGTATATTAGTAATTGTAATACTTCCTGTTCCAGAGTTATATGCGGATACAGTACCTTCAAATGCATTCGTATTTGTACCATCTGTAACAACTACTGAATTTCCAGGGATATAAGCTAATCCCTCAGCAACAGTTAATGTAATAGGTCCAACTACTGGGGGAGAAATAGTTTCAGTACCAGTTGTTACAGTACTGAAAATATTACCAGATACACCTTGAGGACCTGTATTACCAGTAGGACCAGTTCCAATAGCTCCAGTAGCACCAGTAGCACCACGAGGACCCACTAAGGTGACAATATCATTACGGGAAATTACTTTAGGAGGATCTGTTAGTAAACAGTCAATATTAGTGACACTAATTTGTAAAGTACCTGTAATATCAGTAATTTGGAAATAACCAGCATCACCAATAATTACATATGAACCAATACCAAAATTATCAGGATAAGTAGTATTAATATTAACACCTGTTTGAGTAGCTCCACAAGCTACAGATTTTGATGTACCACCTGAAGCAAATGAAGAGATAGAACCAGTGATTAAAGGACCAATTGCACCAGTAAAACCTTGAGGTCCAGTAGGACCAGTCATACCTGTAAAACCTTGAGGTCCAGTAGCACCAGTAAATCCTTGAGGACCAGTTGGACCAGTTTCACCAGTCATTCCTTTTTCACCTTGAGGACCAGTTTCACCAGTATGACCAGTAGCTCCAGTATCACCTTTTTCACCTTGAGGACCAGTCTCGCCAGTAGAACCTTGAGAACCAGTTGAACCAGTTTCTCCCGTAAAACCAATTTCACCTTGAGGACCCGTATAACCAGTTGTACCAGTCATACCTTGAGGACCAGTATCACCAGTGAAACCTTGAGGACCGGTATAACCAGTTGTACCTGTCATACCTTGCGGTCCAGTATCACCTGTAAATCCTTGGGGTCCAGTAGCTCCAGTTGAACCAGTAGAACCAGTAGATCCTGTATCACCAGTTGTACCTTGAGGACCACGAGGTCCAATGATATAAATAGTAGTATTTGTAGCCAAGGTTATGGTTGATCCACTATCACAGGCATTATAGATAGCTGTTATTTGAACAGTAGTAGGTCCAAGAGTAGTTGTTGATTGAATTAATAAGTATCCACCATTTTGTATAATGAAATAATAACCAACAGCGAAATATGGTAAATAATTGGTGACAATTGTCATAGTTACAGAAGAACCACATGAAAGTACGAAAGATGGTACACCTCCTGGTAAAGCAGCAATTAAACCGTTAATTGTTGGACCATCTAAACCTTGAGGACCAGTTGGTCCAGTAACACCTTGAGGACCAGTAAAACCAATTAAACCTTGATCACCAGTATATCCTTGAGGACCTTGAGAACCAGTATCACCTTTTTCACCAGTAGGACCAGTTCCAATAGCACCTGTAAAACCAGTAAAACCCTGAGGACCTTGAGAACCAGTCTCTCCGGTTTGACCTTGTGGTCCAGTTTGACCTCTTTCACCAGTTTCACCTTGAGGTCCAGTACTTCCAGTCATACCAGTAGGACCTTGAATACCCGTAGAACCTTGAGGACCAGTCTCACCAGTAAATCCTTGGGGACCAGTCTCACCTCTTTCACCAGTAGAACCTTGAGGACCAGTTTGACCTCTTTCACCAGTAAAACCTTGAGGACCTTGAAGACCAGTATCTCCAGTAAAACCTTGAGGTCCTTGAGGACCGGTATTACCAGTAGCACCTGTATCAGCAGCTAAACCAGGAACACCTTGAGGACCTGTAGCACCCGTAGCACCAGTTGGTCCGTCAACACCATCTAAGTTAATATTCCAAGCAGTGTTTACATAACTACTAAATCCTTGTATATTTTGGAAATTATCTACTACTAAAGCCCCTGTTAATGGATCATATGAAGATACTGTTGCCTCAAATGAATTAGCATTTAATGAATCAACGACAATTACTGAATTACCAGCTATATATGATAATCCTGTAGAAACAGTGAAGGTGAGAGAAATGGGAGGATTACGAGGGTTAATATTAATAATACTAGAAGTAGTATTGAATAAATTACCCGAAGCACCTTGAGGACCAGTATTACCAGTAGCACCTGTACCAAGAGGACCCGTTGGACCAGTTACAGTGGAAGCAGCTCCGGTAGCACCAGTTTCACCTTGAGGTCCAGTTTCACCAGTAAATCCTTTTTCTCCTTGAGGACCTGTAAATCCAGTAAATCCCTGTGGACCAGTGGCTCCAGTAAATCCTTGAGGACCAGTATCACCCTGAGGTCCAGTACTTCCAGTTTCACCTTGAGGTCCAGTAGCTCCAGTGAAACCTTGAGGACCTGTAGGACCAGTAGCTCCTGTACTACCAGTGGAACCAGTAGCTCCAGTAGCTCCAGTAGCACCCGTTGAACCAGTTTGACCCGTAGGACCCGTTCCTAAAGCACCAGTAGGACCTGTATAACCAGTTAAACCTGTAGCACCCTGTAAACCAGTAGCACCAGTATAACCTCTTGGTCCAACAACAGCAACTTCATCATTTACTTGAACATTCTTGACTGAATCACATAAATTATTCTCGATAACAATGGTTACACTAGTTAATGTAGAAGCTACAACACTTGTAATTAAGAAGTAATTATTCTGTTCAAGTAAAACATATAATCCAGAAGAGAAGTAATCAGCATAAATAGTGTTAATAACAACTGTTAATGTACCATTACAAGGAACTGGATTAGTACCAGAAACAATAGTTCCTACTTTACCTGATACGAAAGGACCAGGATTACCTTGAGGACCAGTAACACCTGTATCACCTGTCATACCAGTTGGACCCGTTCCTAAAGCACCAGTTGAACCCTGAGGACCAGTAGAACCAGTTTCACCAGTAGGACCTGTTCCAATAGCACCGGTATGACCAGTGAAACCTTGAGGACCAGTGGGGCCTGTTTGACCTGTTTCACCTTGATGACCTGTAAAACCAGTGGATCCTTGAGGTCCAGTAGGACCAGTATGACCAGTTGTACCAGTTGATCCTTGAGGACCCGTAGCACCTGTAAAACCTTGAAGACCTTGGGGTCCAGTAGAACCAGTGGAACCAGTAGAACCTGTTTCACCAGTAGCTCCAGTAGCTCCGGTAGAACCAGTTTGACCCGTAGGACCTGTTCCAACTGCACCAGTAGGACCAGTATAACCAGTTAAACCAGTAGCACCTTGTAAACCAGTTGCACCTGTCGGACCACGAGGACCAACAATAGCTACTTCATCATTTAATTCAACTAATTTTGTGGAATCACATAGATTATTTTGAATTGTTAAAGTGACTGTTGTTGATGTTACTCCCGTCACAGCAGTAATTAAGAAGTAATTAATACTTTGAATAAGTATATAAATACCACTTGAGAAATAATCACCTAATGTAGTATTTACTGTAATAGATAACAATCCATTACAAGGTACTGGATTTGTTCCAGTAATACCACCAACATTACCAGCTATGAATGGACCAACATCACCTTGAGGACCTGTAGAACCAGTAGGTCCATCAATACCATCTAAGTTAATATTCCATGTATCTGTTATGGGTGAAGAAAATCCACGAATATTTTGAATATTGTGAATCGTAATACTTCCTGTGTTAATATCATAACTTTGAACAATACCCTCGAATGAATTGGTATTTGTCGTTGTATCTGATACATAAACAGAATTTCCAGGAATATAAGATAAACCAGTATCTACAGTAAATGTAATAGGAGCAACAACAGGAGGAGTAATTGTTTGAGAAGTTGAAACTGTATTAAATAGATTACCTGATACACCTTGAGGACCTGTTACACCAGTATAACCTACATCACCAGTATAACCAGTAGCACCACGTGGTCCAACTAAAACAACTTCATCATTTAATTCGAGTGTCTTATATGTTCCTGGATCACATACAACATTCTTTAATGTTAATGTGACTGTACCAACAGTAAAAGCATCATAAGATTCTACATAATAATAATCTGTATTATTGATTAAAATATAACATCCTTGAGAGAAGAAAAGTGGAGTTGTAGTATTGATCACAACTTGACGAGTTGAACCACAATATAAATTATATGAAGATGTACCACCTACATTACCTAAAGTACCATATACAATAGGTCCAGGATTACCTTGAGGACCAGTATAACCAGTAGTACCAGTCTCACCTTGTGTACCTTGTAAACCTTGAGGACCTGTTAAACCAGTAGCACCTCTTACACCTACAATAGATACATTATTTAATAATGTAATGGTCTTGTATCCATTATCACATACATTATTTAATACAGTCATGGTGACACTATTAATACCGAAACTATCAATCGATTGAACATAGAAATAACCATTATCATCGATAATAATATAGATTCCAGCAGAGAAATAATAAGCGAGATTGGAAGCAATCGTAATCTGTGTTGTAGCACCACAATTTACATTCACACTTGTACCACCTACTGTAATAGCACCTACAATACCAGCAACAAAAGGACCAATATCACCTTGAGGACCAGTGGGACCAGTAGCTCCTGTTTGACTTAAAGCAGCATAATTTACTCCATCAACCCAAAGATTATTACTTGTATCTACCCATAATACACCTGTATTTAAAATAGGAGCTGGTTGAGTTACTTGATGATTTAAAGCTAAGTAAGGAGGGTCAATACCTCCATCTACTGTTAATTTACCAGCGATATAAACTTCTCCTAATCCACTATATGAATCAGGATAATAAATAAGATTAGAAGAAGCAGTTAATCCTCCATTATAATTGAAAAAGATAGCACCAGTTGGAGCAGTTGATACATCTACTCCTTCTCCTTGAGGACCTTGTGGACCAGTAGCACCATCTTGACCATCAGCACCTTGAGGACCAGTAGCACCATCTTGACCATCATCTCCTTGAGGACCAGTAGCACCATCTTGACCATCAGCTCCTTGAGGACCAGTAGCACCATCCTGTCCATCAGCTCCTTGAGGACCAGTAGCTCCAGTATCAGAAGCTAAACCAGGTGCACCTTGTGGACCAGTAGCACCATCCTGTCCATCAGCACCTTGTGGACCAGTAGCTCCAGTATCAGAAGCTAAACCAGGTGAACCTTGAGGACCAGTAGCACCATCTTGTCCATCAGCACCCTGTGGACCAGTAGCTCCAGTATCAGAAGCTAAACCAGGTGAACCTTGAGGACCAGTTAAACCATCTTGTCCATCAGCACCCTGTGGACCAGTAGCACCTGTATTTGTTGAAAATCCATCAGCACCCTGTGGACCTTGAGGACCAGTTGAACCAACTAAACCATCTGTTCCTTGAGTACCTTGCGGACCTTGTGGACCAGTATCACCATTTTGTCCATCATTACCATTTTCACCTTGAGGACCTGTACTTCCTTGAGGGCCATCACCACCAGGAGGTCCAACATTACCTTGGGGTCCCGAAGTACCCTGAGGTCCTGTAGCACCTGTATTTGAAGATGTTCCTGCAGGACCTTGAGGTCCTGTACTTCCCTGACCTCCTGTCATACCATTTACACCAGGAGTTCCTTGTGGTCCTTTTACACCAGGAGGTCCACGAGGACCAATCGGTCCAGGAGGACCAGGGGGTCCTGGAATAGGATAAGGAGGAGGACATGGTGGAGGACATGGAGGAGGATGGGGATGACAGGATGGTTTAAATGGACAGTAATTACATCTCTTATCGGGACATACATAATCTTTGTCACACTTGCAACACTTATCTGTCTTTGAGTGTTTACAATTTGTCATTCTATATAAATAACCAACATATTATTTTTAATCCAATTTTTCCTTATATTTTTTATATATTAAATAAATGATTGTCACCTTATCATTTTATTATCATCATTCATAATACTTTTTTATATATTTTTTTTATGATAAAATCATTCTATTTTTTTTTCTTATTTATTTTCTTTAAATTAAAAAAAATATTATTTTTCTGTCAAAAGTTATATTTTTAGTTTATTTTGAATAAAAAAAATACTAAAAAAAGATATACGGAATTTAAGAAAAATGGTGAAGATCTGTCTAAATATGATTGTAAAAAATGAATCACGTATTATTCATCGTTGTTTTGATACTCTTTTATCTATTATAGATTATATTGTTGTTACAGATACAGGTTCAACAGATAATACTATTCAATTAATGGAAGAGTATATTCAAAACCATCCTTCTATTCAAGGAAAAATTTATCAAAAACCATTTAAGAATTTTGGTTTTAGTCGTTCGAACAGTATTGATAATGCAAAGGAATATCTTCAATCGATAAATGAAGATTTATCACAAGTTTATCTACTTTTTGTAGATGCAGATATGAAATTAGTCATCTCTCCCGATTTTAAGAAAGAAGATCTCGCAAAAATTCAAGTCGGACAACTTATTCAAAAAAATGATAAAGTTAAATACTATAATACCCGTATCTGTCGTGCTGATGTACCTATTAAATGTGTAGGTGTCACTCATGAATATTATAGTGTACCCAATGAATATAGAAATACCAAAGTAGATACTATTTTTATTGATGATATTGGAGATGGTGGTGCAAAAGCCGATAAATTTTCTCGTGATATACGTCTTCTTGAAGAAGGTTTAAAAGAAGAACCTCATAGTGATCGTTATCATTTTTATCTTGCTCAATCTTATCACTGTGTAGGTCAACAAGAGAAAGCGATTGAATTATATGAAAAACGTATTGCTCTAGGTGGTTGGAGAGAAGAGATTTATCATTCACACTATACCATAGGAAATATCTATAAAGATAGTCTTAAAGATTGGAAAAAAGCCTCATATCATTATCTTCTCTCCTTTGAAAAATCAGGGGGTGTGCGTGGTGAAGGTTTAATGAAGATGGTTGAATATTATAAAGATAAAAAAGAATATCATTTAGCCATGATCTTTCTTGAAAAATTATTTAAACTCTCTTATCCAAAAGATGATGTTCTCTTTATCGATTATCATGTCTATTCTTATAAACCTCTTTATGAATTCTCCATTATCGCCTATTATATTAATCGAAAACATGATGGATTAATGGCATCTACTTATTTGTGTATGGATAGATCCGTTGATGTTCCTCATCATATTAAAGATAATGTTCGTAAAAATACAATTTTCTATATCGATAAATTACCCACCACTTATATAAAACGTATTGAAAATGTTCTTTTATCTCAGTATTATAATCCTTCGTCTTCTTCATTTACCATCAAAAATATGGATCAAAAATTATATGAAGGTATCTTTAGAACAGTCAATTACACAATTACAGATAAAGGACATTATGTATATCCTCCTCATATGAATTATATTCATACTGAAAATTATTGGGTAGAGATGAAAGAACATAAATTTACAAAACAGACTAAAATACAGATTGCTGAAAATTGTGAAAAAGAATATTATCACGAATATTATGCCATTCAAGGTTTAGAAGATGGTAGACATGTATGGTATAAAGATGAAGTTTATATCTCATTCACTTCATTTGAATATGGTAAAGAAGCGAAAGCAAGTTTAGTATTAGCTCATATGAACAAAGAGACATGTGAAATTGATAAAGTGGTTCATTTGAAATATGAGACTGAAAGAATTCAAAAGAATTGGGTTCCCTTCGTTTATCAAGATAAATTATGTTTTGTTTATTCTTATGCTCCATTCATCATTCTTGAAGTAAATCCTCTAACCGGTGAATGTACCGAAATTCTTCGTAAAGAGAATACAACTTATGACTTATCCGAATTAAGAGGTTCAGCACCACCTATTTGGTTAAAAGATGAAGAGAAATATCTTATTATGACACATGAAGTAATCTTTGCTGATACTCGTAAATATGTTCATCGTTTCTTACTCTTTGATAAAGAATTTAATCTACTCGATTTAAGTGAAGTCTTCTATTTCCATCATCTCTTTATTGAATTTTCTCTCTCAATTATGTATGATGAAAATACCAAAGATATTATTATTCCTTATTCTTATAAAGATGGTGAATCATTCCTCTGTCAAATACCATTTAAAAAAATACCTTGGTTACCTAAAGATTTTAAACGTTATTTTGAATTAATGTAAAGAAAGACTCGTATATTTTTTTGATTTTATTTATGATTCTTTAATAATCATAAATCATGAAAGAAGTAAATATCTACAAAAAAAATTATTTTGTGGAGGAGAATGAAATGAATATAAAGAAACATGATGAATATAACAATTTAAAGATAATTTCAGATTTATCAATTTTAGAAAGGGAGATCGGTCTTTTTCAAGAATTATTAAGTTTAACAAAAAATGGAAATATGATGGAGATATCATCAACTCATGGTGGATATATAGCACATACAGATATCTATAAAAACTTATATCTTATAGATACTGATCCATCTCATATATCAAATATAAAAAAAAATCTTCAACATTTTCAAAATAAAAATATTCATTTTGAATATCAGAATCCAGACTTTATTTTTGAAAATGAAGAGAAAAAAATTCATTTATTAAAAATAAATTCAACATCTTCTTCTTTTAAAACTGTACAGATTATGGATATTTTATTAAATCACCAACCTATTCTCTTCTCCTCCTCTCACAAAATATTTGACCATCTTTATTCTCATAAATTTTCTTTTAAAAATACATCTTATTCTCTTTATATACCTAATCATTTATATTCTATTTTTTATGATAAATTACATTATTATATCGAAGAGGGAAATATACTTAATTATCAAAATTTGGTACATTTAACCATGATTGTGAAGAATGCGGGAGATTCATTTGAAGATGTACTCACACAAAATTTACCGATGATTGATTCATGGACAATTTTAGATACTGGAAGTACCGATAATACAAAAGAGATTATTAAAAAAGTATTAGTTGGTAAAAAACCAGGTAATCTATATGAAGAACCTTTTATTAACTTTAGAGAATCTCGTAATCGTTGTTTAGAATTAGCACCGAACAATTGTAAATATAAGATTATGTTAGATGATACATATATTTTACGAGGTGAATTAAGAGACTTTTTAGAGATAGTTCGTGGAGACCAATTTGCCGATTCTTTTAGTATGATTATTCATAGTAATGATTCTCAATATTATTCAAATCGTGTTTTATTAAGTGATCGTAATCTTAAATATATTTATAAAATACATGAAGTGATACAAAATGAAAATAATCTAAATGTTGTAATACCTCATCATAAGGCTCATATCTTTGATGTAAGAAGTGATTATATGGAAAATCGTACTAATAATCGTAAAGAATATGATTTGAAATTATTATTTGAGATGATAGAGGAAGAACCAGATAATCCACGACATTTATATTATGTAGCTCAAACTTATAGTTGTTTAGGTAATATGGAACAGAAAGCAGAATATTTTTTAAAACGAATTGAACATCCCAAAGAAGGATTTTTACAGGAGAAGATTGATGCTTGTTTTGAATTAGCAAGAACTTATCAATTTGAATTAAAAAAACCTTGGTCTGAATGTGAATATTATTATAATATGGCTTATGAATTAGATAAATCAAGACCAGAATCTATATATTTTATAGGAACTTATTATTTTATGAATGGTGATAAAGAAAAAGCATTTGAATATCTTTCAAAAGCATTTATGATTGGTGCTCCTATGCATGCTCAATATTCTCTCAAACCGACTCTATATTATCATTTTACACCTAAATTATTAACTCAATTATGTTATGAAATGAAAGATTACCTATTAGGAGAAAAAGTATCAAAATTCTTTTTAGAACATAATAAATCAAATGATGAATTTTATCAAGTGATCGAATCTTGGTATGGAATTTTTCATCATTTAAATTTAGGTTTGACTCCTTCTTTAAATCCAAAACAATCGAATAAACCCATTCTAGTATATATCGCAGATGGAGGATATAAAAATTGGAGTGGTTCTGATATTTATAAAAATGGTGTAGGTGGTTCAGAGACTTATATTATTGAAATGAGTCGACATATTCAGAGTCTAGGAACCCATGATGTTTATGTCTTCTGTAATTGTTTAGAGAATGAAGTATTCGAAGGTGTTCAATATCGTCAAATATCTGAATATTATTCTTTTATCGCTAATCATAAGATTGATATTTGTATTATTAGTCGATTTATTCAATATTTACCTGTCACCTATCAGAGTCATGTAGAAAAGATCTATATTGTTTTACATGATTTAAGTCCCATTGGCATTGTTATACCATTAGAACCTAAATTAAAAAAAATTTATTGTTTAACTGAATGGCATAAAGAATATTTTAAAAAGAATTTTCCCTCCTGTGAACATCTCGCTACCTCCTTTCACTACGGTATTGATCATAAACTCTTTTTAGAGAATGAATTGAATATACATAGCTCTAAAGAGCCTAGCGCTAAAAATCCAAAGGATTTTATGAAGAAAAGGAAATATTCATTTATCTATTCATCCTTTGCGAATCGGGGATTATCATTATTATTGAAGATGTGGGTAAGAATTAAGAATCGCTATCCGGAGGCGACTTTACAGATATTTTGTGATTTAGAGAATGGATGGGTAAATCAAAATTATCCAGAGGAGATAAGTTGGATTAAAAATTATTTATTAGAACATAAATCGGATACAAGTATTATTTATCGAGGATGGGTAAAGAAGAATGAATTAACAAAAGCATGGTTAGAGAGTGAAGTATGGTTTTATCCTTGTAAATTTACAGAGACTTTCTGTTTAACAGCATTAGAATCTGCGATGAGTAAAACATTAGCAGTCACAAATGATCTAGGTTCTTTAGTAGAAACAGTAGGGGATAGGGGTATCATGATACCATTAAAGGATAAGACAGAAGAAGAATGGTGTACTGAAGCTTTGAATCAATTATTTTCTATTTTGGAGAATGAAAAAGAGAAAGAGAGATTGATTGAAAAGAATTATCAATGGGCTCTTCAACATACTTGGTCATCTCGTGGTGAAGAATTTATGAAAATGATGAATATACAGAAATCAAATTATATAGAAAGACATTCTAGATATTATATACATAATTCTGTAAAGATTTATAAAAAAACAGAATATCAACAAGCTCAAATTTTACCAAATAGTCAAAATAAAAATATATTATATCCAATTATTGAGGATGTTCGAGAAGAATGGTATTCAGAAGAGATGATAAAAAAATTATTAAAAAATAAAAATATGTCTTCATTAAATATATTAGAGATTGGATTTAAGGATATACAGAGTGTATTATCCTTATCAAAAGAAGTAAAAAATTGTATGTATTATTTAATGAGAGAAGTGATATCGGAGAATGAATTAAAAGGATACAAAGAGAATTTACAGAAAGAGAATCAATATCAAAATACTCAATTATTTAATGGAGATTCCATAAAACATATGATTCAATTATTAAAGATGGATAACTATCTTGATATTATTTATATCAATACAAATTTGAAAAAAGATGTTTATTCGATATTGGAGGAAGTGATGATTGGATGGAATCTATTAAGACAAGGAGGTTTAATCATATTAAAAGAAGATAAGAGTATTAAACATTTTATGGAATCATTTGTAGAAAGAAAGAAGAATAAGATTCAGAATATAAAAATGAATGAATATTATATCATTCAACGAAAATAATCTTAATTAAAAAACCAATATTATCTTTGAATATCTGTATATATTATAAAATCGATATAAATTTTAGGATTGATATCAGAGACACATTCTTTGAATTCTTTACATATTTTATCGAATTTTTTTATATTTTTTAAACAAATATTGGGTGGACACATCTGGATAAAGATTGGAGTTCGAATCTCTTCTCCATATTCTGTATAATAAACAGCTTCTATACTAGGTTGTAAAAGAAATTTATGTTTATTATATATTTTATCTAAATCACCAGCACAGACATAAAATTCACCTAAATCGTATGCGAATTTTTTAGAGAATGTTTGATTGATCTGAGTAATATCATAATTAGGATGATATAGAATTAATCGACTCTCTTCAAATACTTTATAGAAAGGATATACTTTTTTTACTATTTTTTCTAATTTTTGAATAACTTCTCGCATATCAGCAATTTGAGCTATTTTTCTTTTACCATTTAATAAAAAATATATTTGTAAATATAATTCAAAATATATATATTTAGGTATTTTTTTGTATTTTTCAGATTTACTTTTAAGTAAATCATTTATCTTCTTTTTACATTCAATCTTTGTAATCATCTACTATCTTTCTCTTTGATAATTTTTCATTTTTATGTAAAATGAAAATAAATATAAAAAAATGAAAAAAATTGTAAAATCTAAAAAATTAAATCCATCTGTAGGGTCCAGTACCTTTAACAGATACATTGTCTTTGGATGGTTCAACTTCAATATCTTGACGTTTAGCATGTACTAACCAATAATATTCTCCAGGTTCACCGAAGATAGTGAAAGTTGAACCTTTAACTTCGGAAGAACCACATTGTGATGTGTGTCTCTTTTGATTCTTTTTATAAATAGGTGAGACATTTACAGTAAATTCATGGAAAGAAGATGTATATTCAGGTAAAGATACATCGACTGAATCTTCATCTTCAAGAATAGTGGCTTTACCACGGTAATAGACACCGGCTTCAGGACCTTCTAAACAAGCATGTACAAGATATTTATCAGTGTGGATTGGATGATCAATAACGAATGTCTTTGCGGAGTATAAAACTTCACCAGAAGTAGCATTATAACCAAGAACATTGGTAAATGTAGCAGTGCGGATGGGTTTAATGTAAAGAGCATTGGAGTTAGCAGTATTTAAGGCACTAGAAGTAGCGTTAATAACAATCGAATTAGAATCTTGAGAGGTCATACCGGCTTGATAACCAATGGCGATAGCAACAGTTCCTTGATTAAAACGACCTGCCATATAACCAATAGCTATAGATGTATCACGTTGACTTGTTTGTCCAGCAGCTCTACCAATAGCAATACTATTATCAAATTGATCATAACCACCAGCTTGATTACCAATAGCTATACCATTAAGATTTTGGTTATATTGAGCAGCTTGAATACCAATAGCTATACCATTTTCTTGTCCAGTAAAACCAGCTTGATTACCAATAGCAATAGCATTTTGACCTTGACCTGTATACCCGGATTGATAACCGATAGCAACAGATGTAGTACCTTGATTATTATAACCAGCTTGATAACCGATAGCGATGGATTCTCTTTGTTGCCCAGTAAAACCAGCGGATGTACCCATAGCGATACTATTTGTTCGTTGATATTCTTGACCTGTATTAGCACCAATAGCAATTGCTCCAGATGCTTGATTATTTTCACCTGAAGATTGTCCAAGGGCTACAGTTCTAACACCTTGGTTGTATCTTCCTGCTGTTAAACCAATAGCTATAGCTCTAGATTGTTGTGATGTATTACCAGAAAGATAACCAATAGCGATAGATTGAGAAGACTGGTTTTGTGAACCAGCTTGATCACCTATAGCAATACAACTATAAGATTGAGAAGTTTGTCCAGCATTTGTACCAATAGCAATACTATTTGTTAATTGATTAAAACTTCCAGCTAAATAACCGATAGATACTGATTGAGTACCTTGTAGTGTCATACCTGATTGATAACCAATAGAAACAGCATAGTTTCTTTGACTTGAATAACCTGTTTGATAACCAATAGCGACTGAACTTCCAATTGTTCCACCTTGGTCACTAAAACCTGATTGATAACCAATAGCTATAGATGAATTAGATTGTCCTGTAGTACCGGCCTGATAACCTATAGATACACCATATGTTGATTGTACAAAACGACCCGCATGATAACCTAAAGCCACAGTATAATCACCTTGAGTAAATTGACCAGCTCCAAATCCGACAGCTAATGAAGCTGTACCTTGGTTATTATTACCAGCAAAGAATCCAATAGCTACTGAACCACCATCTTGTCCTGTAGCACCAGCTGAATAACCAATAGCAATCGAGTTTTGTCCTTGATATGTTTGACCAGCTCCATAACCAATAGCTACGGACGCTGTACCTTGGAAATCAGCACCAGCATTAAGACCAACAGCAAGAGCTATTTGATTTTGATTGGTGACACCTGAAGTAATACCGAATGCCATACCATTATTAGCTTGATTGAAACTACCACAAGTATTACCAACAGCCACTGAAGCTACACCTTGTGATGTTCTACCACAGTTTAGACCAACTGCGAGTGAGTTAATACCTTGACTATAGAAACCAGCGTTAGGACCAACAGCAGTACCATTCGTACTTTGGAAATATTGACCAGCAGTAATACCAATAGCTATAGCATTTACACCTTGTCCTGTATTACCAGCTTGATTACCAATAGCTACAGCAGATGAACCTTGATAATTTGTACCAGCATTCGCACCTATAGCTACGGATTGTGTACCTTGGAAATTACGACCCGCTACTTGACCTATAGCAACAGCTTGATTTGATTGACTTGTTTCACCAGCAGAATTACCAATAGCAACAGAAAGATTACCTTGGGCACCAAGACCTGCATTATTACCAATAGCAATCGTTTGAGTACCTTGTGTATATTGTGCTGCTTGAACACCTATTGCGATAGAACTACCACCTTGATTGATCTGTCCTGCAGAACCTCCTATAGCTATACTATTTGAACCTTGACTTGTATTTCCGGATGAAACACCAATAGCAATAGCACTCTGTCCTTGTGTATTAGTACCAGCACCAGAACCAATAGCAATGGATTGAGTACCTTGATATAATCTACCAGCTGTCTGTCCTATAGCAATAGCTTGATTATATTGATTGGTTTGAGCTGTAGCATTACCAATGGCAACGGATAGACCACCTTGTCCAGTCAGACCAGCATTAATACCAATAGCTACGGATTGATTACTTTGACTATATTGACCACTTGAATTACCAATAGCAATAGATGAAGCACCTTGATTATTTTGTCCAGAATTAATACCAATGGCGACAGCATTATTACCTTGAGTAAATTGTGCACTCTGATAACCCATTGAAATTGAATATTGACCTTGGTTATTTTGACCGGCTTCTTGACCCATAGCGATCGAGTAATTACCTTGATTTCCATATCCAGCTAATTCACCAACAGCAACAGATCCTGTACCTTGAATCACTTGACCAGCTTGTAAACCAATCGCTACACCACTAATATTTTGATTTTCATAACCAGCATAATAACCTATAGCTACACCATAATTACCTTGACTTGTACCACCCGCTCCTTCACCAATAGCTATTGCATCTTCACCTTGATTTTGTTGACCAGCTTGATAACCGATAGCTACTGATGCTGTTCCTTGACTAATAAGAGCGGTATCATGACCAATAGCGATAGCATTAAGACCTTGTCCACTAGCACCTGCTTGTATACCCAGGGCTACAGCATTAGTACCCTGATTTTGGAAACCAGTTTGATAACCAATAGCTACACCAGCTGATCCTTGATTCTGTAAACCTGAATCAACACCTATGGCGAGACCATTTCTACCTTGATTTAAATTACCAGCTTGATGACCCATAGCTATAGCTCCTGAAGTTTGTGAAGTCTGTCCAGCATATTTACCTATAGCTATAGCATTATTTCCTTGATTGGTTATACCAGATTGAGTACCGATAGCTATAGAATCAGTACCTTGAGATTGAGCACCAGCTTGATAACCGATAGCTACAGCACCAGAAGATTGTGAAGTTTCTCCAGCATTATAACCAATAGCTACAGCACTTTCACCTTGAGTATTTTGACCAGCTTGATAACCTACAGCAACAGAATATTGTTGAGCGAAGTAATTACCAGCTGAATAACCAATAGATACTGTACCTGTACCTTGAGATGTTTGACCTGAATTTACACCAACCGCGATAGCTTGTTGTCCTTGGGTACCATGAGCAGCATAGAAACCAATAGCTATACTTTCAGTACCTTGATAATTTCTACCAGCTTGATAACCCATAGCTACAGCTCGAATTTTTTGATTATTATTACCAGATAATGAACCAATAGCCACAGAGAAATCATCTTGATTAATTGTACCACTTTGATCACCAATAGCTACAGCGGCATAATTTTGATTAGTTCTACCAGCTAAATTACCTATGGCTACAGCATTACTTTGTTGACTTGTATAACCAGCAAAATTACCGATAGCAATAGAATTACTTGATTGTAAATTGTAACCAGCTTGGTATCCGATAGCAATAGATTCTCTTTCTTGACCTGTAAATCCAGCATTTAAACCGATAGCAATACTATTTGTTCTTTGGTATTCTTGACCAGCAGCTGCTCCAATAGCAATAGCACCGGAACCTTGATTATTTTGTCCAGATGATTGTCCTAGAGCTACACCACGAACAGCTTGATTATATCTTCCAGCATAATAACCAATAGCGAGAGCTCTATTTTGTTGTGATGTATTACCCGCGAGATAACCTATAGCTATAGATTCAGATGCTTGATTTTGTGCTCCAGCTCTGTCACCAATAGAAATACTACTAGTTGATTGAGAAATAGCACCTGCTTGATAGCCTATAGCAACTGAATTAAATCCTTGATTATTTTGACCAGCACTTAAACCAATAGCTACAGAATTAGTAGATTGATTT
>JACCDO010498156.1_pt1 | contig 18023 bp, 18 predicted proteins | sample 7446101 | NCBI WGS metagenome assembly JACCDO01 (sample SAMN15323440, study PRJNA562643) | freshwater metagenome | isolation source: river surface water | place: USA:Blue River Watershed | collected 2017-08-16 | reverse complement strand
TTTGACAGGTTTACTTTGTCATAAATAGTTTTCACTAACTTCATTTTGTTCACATCGTAAATTGTGATTGTGTGGCTATACATCATGTTGAAGGCCGCTACCAAACCCGTCGAAGAAGCGCGAACACTTTTTGGGGTAATTCCACCAGTAATTGTTTTCACTAATTTCATCTTGGTTTGGGAGTTAGGGACTGGATTAATTGGAGGTGCTGCAACAGTCGAAACAGGTGGAGCTAAGAAAGTTGCCAAGAGAAATGCCGCAATCACTGCAATTAGTCTCTTCTTCACACTGCCTCCAAAGCTAGGAGGGGATTTTGCCACAGATTCAAGAGTCGAAAACCGTCTTATTTAGGTGGATCACAATTATTACTCGGGGAATATGTGTATTTGGTCAACCATTTCACACTTTCTAGTGATTTGAGAAGTTCAACTCCATCAACAATCTCATAGTCGCCAAAGCCAGCCACAAATTTTCCCGCCACAAATTTGAAGACTAGTTCGCGCTGATTATCAAATCCTTCTGCGATAAATGTGTAAAGACCATCTAACAAACCATTCTCGTATGTTCCCACATACTCGCCACTAGAACTATCAAAACCGTCGTTGTAATAACCAACAAAAGCTTTAAATCTTTCTTTTTCAGTGCTGAGAATATTTAATACATATTTGTTTGTGTCATTCCAATTTACATAACATCCTGAAAAATCAAGTGTCTGGCTTGGGCTAGGAGAAGTCTCGCTGGAGGTTGGTGATGAGGTTGGCATACTGAAGAGAGTTGGCGATTTCCAGATCAAGGCAGACAGTAGAACTAATAGAAGCGCTACTGTCAAAATCCTAAGATTCTTTGTCATGTCTTAACCATAAGAAAGATGACGAACAGATGAATAGGGTCTATATTCCTTACTTATGAAGACTTTACGCGCGAGCTTTTTATGGTTATTAATTTTTACGCTGATTTCATCTTGCGCAGTAGCAGTAAAAGCGGAACCAAAATCTGCAACCTCAAGCTGTATGGAAAGAGTAGTTTTTTATTTGGTGCGACATGGTGAATCAGAAGATAATGTGAACAACATTGCTACGGGTTGGTCATCAACGCCATTGACAGAGACAGGTCGCGCCCAGGCACGGAGAACAGGAAGATATTTAAGTGAGGTTGATTTTGCAAAGTTTTATTCAAGTGATCTAACTAGGGCTATTCAAACTGCAAACATCATAAATGCCAGGCTAATAAGTCCGCTTGAAATACAGCAAACTACCAATTTTCGGGAATGGAATTTAGGCAAGTTCACTGGGCTTTCGAATACTGTTGCTCAAAAAGCCATGATGCGACAACTTGGCTACACAATGAAATTCACAGCCACAAGCTGGAGCAATTTCGTTTCAAAGACAACGCAAAAAGAGCGAATGAATGCACTGGCTGCCGCAGACGAAACAGGAGAGACCGAAACTTACCGGGAACTCAAAACTCGATTACTTAATGGAGTTGGAGCAGCCATTGGGGAATGCACTGCAGGTCGGGTTATTGTCACAATGCACGGGACGGCGATGATGGTTTTGTTGAAAGCTTTGTCAGTTGACACTTATTACAGTGCAGGAATTGGGAATGCATCGATTTCTATAGTTGTTTTGAAGCAAGGAAATTTCTATATTAAAACTATCGGTGCATACACACCACGGATTCGCTAATTAGGTTTTGAATTCCATTCGCATGCTCGACCGTCACCATCTCGATCAAGTGAGTAAACATCAACTCCAACAACTTCGACGGAAGTTTCTAAGTCCGAGCAATCGACATCCGTTTGAAGCGGCACACACCCTGAGTAGTTGGAATCGCAGACAACTTGATGATGTGTTTGGTCATGTGCGATAAAACCAATTCCCCAGCCAAGCAAAGCGGATATGGCGCCTATGCTCACATAGAACCTAAAGTGTTTGTTGCCGATGAAACCAGCTTGCATGGCCATAGAACCGATGCCGAATGAAATTAAAATACTTAGAATTAATGCAGCAAATTCAATTTGAACATTGGCACCTGAAAAGAGTATGGCTGCATTTACTGCTGCAAGCACTGCGCCTAACGTGAGGCCGCGCACATATCGGTTTTCAAGTGGACCATAGCCAATTACTAATTGTCCGTTAGCGGGACGTTTCAACAAAGAGATTGCAAGCTTTATTTCATCTTGGTCAGGAAATGGATCTGCATTCAAAGGTGAAGTTAATACTTTTCTGATTCTTTCAAGCATTGTGGAAACGTCAGATTTACCAATCAGCAACTCACGACGGCCTTCTGGACCCATGTCGGATTCAACCTGAGTAAACGGAATTGCAACAAACCATTCGGCTCTGATTAAGCCAGTGTTCCATTCATTTTGTCGCTCTAAATATCTGCGGAGTGCGTGCTTAGCTTTGCGCCCTTGCTCGACCGGATTAATGCGACGCTGATTTCCGCTATCGTCGCTCAGCGTCCACTGCCCATCAGAATATGTGACGACGCCACCTTTGATCTCAATGACAGCTACCCCCGCATTAGGGATAAAAACTAGAGCGTCAGCTTCAACATCGCCATGTCGTGAATCTGAGAATCGAACTCTCTCTATTAATTCTTCACCAGGAAGTAATTGCTGCCGAATCGCATCAAAAATAATGCGCTCCGACTTCGTTACTTGATTTGACTCCATCTAACCCCCGTGTATGAGTAAAGAATACCGAAATCAAGTATGAATGTCGGACATTTTGCTGCAACGAGGTGGGCGAATTATGAAATTTCTGTAAGGATATCGCGAATTGTCTCGGCAAGTGGGCGAGTTTTTAAGCCAGCTGCTTTTGCTTTCCTAGGATTCATCGCTAGAACACCAGTGTTCTGTGATGCCCAAACCGGAAATAGAATTTCATCTACCGAATTAACTCGTGAAATCTCTGATTGTGATTTAGTCACTTCAATGATTTTATCAATTGCAGCGCTAAAAGTTGTTCCAGTTTCGCAAACATGAAAATTGCCAACTAGATCCTTCTCAATTGCATCAATCGTAAATGTAGCCAAGTCCCGAACATCAATATACTGAAATGTTGTATTTAGGTTTTCAGGTAATTCAACTACTTTGTCATTTGCGAATTTTCGCACCCAACTCGTGAATCTATCGGTGTAGTCGCCTGGTCCGATCACATAGGTAGGGCGAATCGTTAATAAATTTTCATAATGTTCCTGGGCTGCATCTTCGCAAAGCACTTTTAATGGACCGTACGTTTCACCATCAATTGCAATGGTTATAGGTTCTTTATCATCCAGAATTGAAGTATCGGTGCGACGGGCTGTTTCGTCCAAACCGGGCTCAATATCTTCTGCATAGACCGAGACGGTTGAGATATAAACGTATTTTTTAATGCGTCCGGCAAAAACGTCGTAGAGTGCATGAACTTCATGCGGGCGATACGCACATACATCCACGACCGCGTCCCAATTCCCAGTTTGCAAAGCCGTAAAGTCTTTTGTTCGATCGCCCATTAGATGGGTTGCAGTTTCCGTCCCCGCTGGCACTTTTTCAGATCGGTGAAAAAGCGAAACTTCGTGTCCGCGTGAAATGGCTTCTCGCGCCATGGCGAGACCAACAAATCTTGTGCCACCAATAAAAAGTATTTTCATTTTTTGCGGCTTCTGAATAGAGGTAATACGCGTTTTACTGTTCCATCATCCTTTATTTGCCCATTTTCCAGCCAAATAACACGATTGCAAATATCGGGTAGATGCCTTGGTGGCAAACCTACGAAAACAATGCAACTACCAGACTTTGCAAGTCCGCGGATCTTTTCTTCAAATTCTTTTCGCTCATCTGTACCACGAAGTTTTATTCGCTGATCAATAAATAGGATCCGAGGACTGTGCGATAACGCCACTTCTAGCATCATTCGTTTTTTAGTAGTCGTGGAATATGAATTTATTGGATTGTGTGCAATTTTTTTCAATTTCAAATTTTCAATAAGACTTCTGCTAATGGTGATGGCTTCATTTTTGTCGGTGCCCATCGAGAGTAAGGCGAGTTGGATATTTTCTGAACCGCTCAGCTGCCCGAAAAATCCAAAAGAACCGTTGAGTAAAACAGGATTTTCTATAGCCCAAACTTCACCTGTAGTTGGCTTAACCGAACCACTCAAAGTCTCCAAAAGCGAACTTTTACCAGATCCGGCATTCCCAACAACGCTAATTATTTCGCCGGCATTTAGGTTTAGAGAAATTTGTTTTAACGCCTCAATAGTCTTTTTATGACCAATGATTGCACTGGTTATTTTCGTCCAACGAGTTTTATTATTACGGAGAGCTTTGATTTCATAATTTAGTGAAATATCTTTGGCGACAAGCACAGGAGTTTTTTTAGCCATGTTTGCGCTCATCCCGCCAAAAGTTGTAGCTTCCGATCAGAAATAGCAAAAGCGAAATTCCAATAAGCCAATATATTTGATTTGCTGTAATTGAAATATCGTCTAAGAAAACTGACCTGGTCAAATTCAGTGCTACGGCTGACGGATTGTGCGAGACAATTGTTTGAATCCATTCCGGTGCAGTTTCAAATCTGATATCCACCGAGAAGAAAACTCCGGTCATGAAAAACATCATTCGCATTGAGACGTTAATCAGGTTTAGCAAATCCGGAACCCTTGCGATTATTCGAACCACAAGTAGACCAATAGAAAAAGCAGAGAATGAGGTTAAAGTGAAAATGAATGGTAAAAGTAACCATTGGGCTGAGATTTGAGTACCTAATAAAAGGGATGCTGGGTACAAGAGCACCATCACTGGAAGTGACTTAATTGACCATTGGACAGCTGTAGCAATCGGGATTGCAAGTTGTGGAATCGTGCTTGCCTGCACTACATCTTGTTCACGGCCACGTGAAAGAGATTTCGCAGTGTTGATAAGTGTGCTTTGGAACAATTTCCAAGTCATCACACCTGCAATTAGAAACATTGGAAAATTCGATGAGTCTCGTTGGGTTCCAAGAAGTAGCCCAAAAACGAGGTAATAAGCGATGCTCAAAAGAAGTGGATCGAGAATCTCCCAGAACAGCCCGAGATTGTTCCCAGCCGCGCCACCTTTAATTTTGGCTAAGCCGTATCGAAAAATAAATGTTCGGAATTGCCAGACAGACTTTATGTAGCTGCTAAATGCCGGTGGCTCATCAATGCGCTTCAATCCTAAACTTTCAGGATCTGGAATTGCAGATTTAGCCATCACATACTCTCAATAACGAATAGGTGGCAAGCGTAATAGGCAAAAATCCTCTATTCGCCCTATTTTGAGAACACATTAGGGTTGCACTGTGTCCAAAAGCCTCTACATTGCCGCTGCATCTGCACGTGCTGGAAAGGGCTTAGCGGCTCTTGGCGTGATGGATGTTCTGGCACGAAAAGTGGGCCGAATAGGTCTTTTTAGGCCTATCACCCCAGGCTACGAAGAGCGAGACGCTCTAATTGAGATGCTGATTGCGCAATACAACCTAGATATTGAATATGAGGACGTCTGTCCTTTTGAGTACAACGATATTGCGGACAGCCTGGCGCAAGGAAACACTGAAAAAGTTATTTCCCAAATAGTTGATGCTTACAACAAGATCAAAAACAAATATGACTTCACTTTGATTATTGGCAGCGATTTTTTAGGGCCAACAGCTGCATCTGAACTTGAACTAAATGCAATGTTTGCGACGAATCTAGGTAGTCCAGTTTTGTTAATAGTTTCTGGAAATGATTTAAGTGCTGAAGAAGTTGCAACATCTGCTGGGCACGCTCGGCATGTACTAACCGAAAACGGATGTTCAATAGTTTCAACGATTATAAATCGCGTTCCTAATGAAAATCGTGATTCGGTTTTAACCACAATAGCTAAGCGTGCCGAAATTAATGAACCGGTTTACGTACTGCGGGAAGTTCCAGTTTTATCTGCCTTAACTATTGATGAAATTGCAGCAGGTCTTGGTGGGGAATTGGTATCGGGCGAAGGTCCAGATCTTCAGCGTGAAGTGGATAAATATGTTGCAGGTTCTGGCCACGTTCCGATGATTTTAGGTTTGCTAGATGCAGGCGTACTTTTAGTAGCAGCCGGCGATCGCGATGACTTAGCGGTCGCAGCAGCCGCGGTTGCAAGTAGTCCAGAACTACCAAGTCCCGCAGGATTGGTTTTAACCTGCGGGGTTATTCCCGACAAAGTCACGATGCGACTTTTGAAAAGTTCGCACCTGCCTGTTATTGCAGTTAAAGAAGATACGTATCAAACCTTGCACAAACTTGATCAGATTCCTGGTCAAATTAGAGTTGGAAGTCGAAGAAAAATTGCAGCGGCTTTAGCTGAGTTCACCGCAGGCGTTGCAATTGAAGAATTAGAAAAGAATATTCAGTTAAGTGAGACTGTTGTAATCACTCCGTTGATGTTCACGGTAAATATTTTGGAAAAAGCCCGTGCAGACAAGAAACATATTGTTTTGCCAGAAGGTGATGATGAGCGCATCCTTCGGGCAGCCGATGAACTTCTTCACGGTGGAATCGTAAATTTAACAATTTTGGGTAAAGTCGAAGAAATAGAAACTCGCGCCCGACACCTTGGCCTAGATATTTCTGCTGCGCAATTAGTAAATCCAGAAGATTCGCCATTGCGCAAGGAGTTTGCAGATGAGTATGCAAAACTGCGAGCTCACAAGGGAATCGGATGGCAAGACGCATTCGATCGAATGTCTGATCCAAGCTATTTCGGAACTATGTTGGTTTACAAAGGATATGCAGATGGAATGGTTTCAGGTGCCACACATACAACTGCTGAAACAATCCGACCCGCGCTTGAAGTTATTAAAACTGTTCCAGGTGTTTCACTTGTTTCGAGCACTTTCTTGATGTGTATGCCAGACAAAGTTCTAGCGTTTGCAGATTGCGCTGTGAATCCAGATCCAAACTCTGCGCAACTAGCCGAAATTGCCCAATCAACTGCTGCCACTGCGGCTGCTTTTGGCATTACTCCACGGATTGCAATGTTGAGCTATTCAACTGGAGATTCAGGTAGTGGCGCTGATGTGGATAAAGTACGTGAAGCAACAGAAATTTTGAAAGCAGCCAGACCTGATTTGCCAATTGCTGGACCAATTCAGTACGACGCGGCCGTTGATGCAGGTGTTGCAGAAGCAAAGATGCCAGGGAATGCCGTTGCTGGCAAAGCGACAGTTTTAATTTTCCCAGATTTGAACTCTGGCAATACTGCGTATAAAGCGGTGCAACGTTCTGCAAATGCAATTGCGGTTGGGCCTGTACTTCAAGGTCTTAAGAAACCAGTTAACGACTTATCTCGCGGTTGTACCATTCCAGACATTGTCAGTACTGTGGCAATCACTGCAATCCAAGCGCAAACTCAATCTAGAGGTGAAAACGCGTGAAACCCTGGGTGTTGGTAATTAATGCCGGCTCTTCCTCTTTGAAGTATCAAGTTTTATATCGCAACAATCTTGAAGTCAAGTTAAAGGGTGTAATCGAACGAATTGGTGAAGTAGGAAATCCTGCAAACCACGAAGATGCAATGCGTTTAGTAGTTGATGAATTCTCTGCAAGTGGAATTGCTTTTGAAGATATAGCCGTTGTTGGCCATCGAATTGTTCATGGCGGTGAGAAATTTAACGAGCCTGTATTGATTGATGACAAAGTTATCTCTGACATTGAATCTTTAGTTCCCTTAGCCCCACTTCATAATCCGGCTCATATTGCTGGAATTACCGGAATTAGAAAACTGTTGTCAGATACTCCACAAGTTGCAGTATTTGATACAGCTTTTCATAGAACAATTCCCGAATACGCAAATACCTATGCAATACCTACTGTCGTTTCTACTAATTATGGAATTCGGAAATACGGTTTTCATGGAACTAGCCATCAATACGTGGCATCCCAATCGGCCGCGTTCTTAAATCAGGAACTGAATGAAACTAGTTTGATTATTTGTCATATTGGAAATGGCGCTTCTATTACTGCCGTTTCAAATGGCAGAAGTGTTGACACTTCAATGGGGCTTACTCCACTAGAAGGCTTGGTTATGGGAACAAGATCTGGCGATTTGGATCCCGGTGTGATTTTTCATTTGCATCGAGTGGGAAAACTTTCTCTTTCTGAAATTGATGACATGCTAAACAAACAAAGCGGATTGCTCGGTCTGGCCGGTACAAATGACATGCGTGAAGTTTGGAAACGCGCAAACGAGGGCGACAAAGTTGCTGAATTGGCACGGCAAATTTATGCCTACCGAATCCAGAAATATATTTCTGCGTACCTTGGAGTTCTCCCCAAATTATCAGGATTGGTTTTTACCGCTGGTGTTGGTGAAAATGACTGGGGACTACGGGAACTTATTGTTAAACCAATATCTCATTTGGGTTTTGATCTTGACGAAGTTGCGAATCAATCATCGTCAAAAGAGAGCCGAACTATTTCAAAGCCAGATTCGAAAGTTGGGATTTATGTGATTCCAACCAACGAAGAGGTTGCAATTGCAAAATCGGCGCTCGCACTCTTAAATTAAAATTGTGTCTGCCAGCGCATCAATTAGTTGAATCCACTTGTCTGGCGCAACTTTTTCATCGACGATGTCATCAACAATTCGACCAAGTGTGTACGCCTGAATCAAAATTGCAATAGCGCGGGCGTCAAGTTCAGCCTTCACCAATCCGCGGTCTTGACCAGTTTCAACAATCTGAGTGATTCCATCTGTTAGTCGTTGTTGTTCTTGACCAAGTGCTTTTTGGAATCTTTCACTTTTGCCTGTTCTCGCAATCGCTGAAACCCGGTCCATGCGCAAAACAGTCAATTCTGGATTTTGAGTTGCCAATGTAACTTTGTGCAATTCTTCGCGGAGTTCCGCTACGGAATTTGAATGCATGATTGCCTGCGTTAATTTGTAGATGCTCAGGTCCACATATGCCGAAAAACGCTTGATTTCTGCCAGCTCAATTAGCTCATCAAAGTCAACAAAATGGTGGTACATAGAACCCTTGGAGACTTTTGAAATTTCAAGGATTTGATCGAGCGTTATGGCTTCAATTGGGTGCTGATCTAGCAGCGCAACAACCGTTTCAAGCAGTTTCGCCTTTGTAGGGTGGGTTACCCCTTCAACTTTTGTGCGCATAAGTAGTAACTTACTGCCAACATCAAGCGTGGAGAAGAGTTATGACTCTGGTAGAGCACTGGATTTCAGGTAAAGCATTCAAGTCAAATTCCGACAGATTTGGGGATGTATTCGATCCCGCAGTGGGCATTGCGACAAAAAAGGTCTCATTCGCGTCTGTCGAAGAAGTTAAGACAGCGATTGCAACTGCAAAATCATCATTCGAAACTTGGTCACAAACCCCACTAGCTGTTCGTCAACAAATCATGTTTTCGTTCCGCGAACTTCTTAATGCGCGTAAAGGTGAGCTAGCCGAAATTATCACATCTGAACACGGCAAAGTTGTCTCAGATGCATTAGGTGAAGTCACGCGCGGACTTGAAGTTGTCGAGTTTGCTTGCGGAATTGCGCACCTACTAAAGGGCGACCACACAGTTAATGCATCTACCGGTGTGGATGTTCATTCAACTCGAGAAGCAGTCGGTGTGGTTGGAATTATTAGTCCATTCAATTTCCCTGCAATGGTTCCGATGTGGTTTTTCCCAATCGCGATTGCAGCCGGAAATACTGTGGTGCTCAAACCAAGCGAGAAAAATCCATCTGCTGCAATATGGATTGCACAACTATTAAAAGAAGCTGGCTTGCCAGACGGCGTTTTCAACGTAATAAATGGTGACAAAGTTGCAGTTGATGAACTCCTGACCAACCCAGATGTGGCAGCAATATCTTTTGTTGGATCAACACCGATTGCTAAGTATGTTTATGAAACGGGAACCGCAAACGGTAAGCGTGTACAAGCTCTTGGTGGCGCAAAGAATCATATGTTGGTATTGCCAGATGCCGATTTGGATTTCACTGCAGATGCTGCTGTTAATGCTGGCTTTGGTTCTGCAGGAGAACGCTGTATGGCGATTTCAGTATTGGTTGCGGTTGAACCAGTAGCTGATCCGTTGATTGAAAAGATTAAAGAGCGAATTGCAAAGATTAAAACTGGTGACGGTCGTCGAGCTTGTGACATGGGCCCTCTAATCACAAAACAACATCGAGACAAAGTTGCTTCTTATATTGACATTGCAATTCAAGATGGTTGTGATGTGGTTGTAGACGGACGTAACATTAAAGTCGATGGCGATGAAAATGGTTTTTGGCTAGGGCCAACTTTGATTGATAAAGTTAAATCAACATCAGCTGTGTACACCGATGAAATTTTCGGACCGATTCTTTCTGTAATCAGAGTAAAAACTTTTGCAGAAGGTGTGGATCTAATCAATTCAAATCGATACGGGAACGGAACCGCCATCTTCACCAATAATGGCGGAGCAGCGAGAAAATTTGAGCGGGATGTGCAAGTTGGAATGATTGGAATTAATGTTCCGATTCCAGTACCAATGGCTTACTACTCATTTGGCGGTTGGAAAGCATCTTTATTTGGCGATACCAAGGCACATGGTGCTGAAGGTGTGCACTTCTTCACACGGGCAAAGGCTGTGACTAGTCGATGGATGGATCCTGCCCAGAGCGCAGCCGGTGGAATTAACCTCGGATTCCCGCAAAATAAGTAAATTTCAGGCCTGAAATAGAAGAAAAGGACCTGAGTAATCCAAGGAACGTCCAAGAGGTAGCAAAAGTGGTTACCCACCTCTTTTTGCGCACCTAATCTCTCCTTATGAGAGCCGAAGGGGCTCAAAGGAGTGAAAATGCGCAAGTCATCGACCAGAGCAGCGGTTGTGATTGGTGGCACCCTCGCGGGCGTTACTACAACTGTAGCTTTCGGTGCTCAGTCCGCACTTTTCCCAAACGAGCAAGCTAATTCAGCTCTTGATGCTTTGATCGCAACTCCATCACAGAGTGCACCTGTTAATTCAGGATCGGTCACCCCAAGCCCATCTACTTCTCAAAAAGCTCAGAACAAAAAGAATAATTCCACTCCATCACCAAGTCCGACTAAAACCGTCAAGAAAAATAAAAATAGCGGCAACAATGGCGGCACCAAACCAACTCCGGCTGCCACTGAAACCACACCAACCCAGAGCGGGCCACTTGACGGAACATTTACTGGATCAAATGCAAAAGCTTTGAACTTTGGATACGTTCAAGTTCAAGTAACTGTCAGTGGTGGGCAATTAACCGATATTCAATTCCTTGCATATCCAAAGCGTGATGGCGAATCAGTCGACATCAGTAATCGAGCGTTGCCACAATTACGTCAAGCAGCTCTAAATGCTCAGTCTGCAAATATTTCAAATGTTTCGGGCGCTTCGTGGACTACCCGCGCATTTAAAGCTTCATTGAATGCAGCATTAGCGGAGGCTGGACTATGAATCAGCCTGAAGTAACTTTTGCAAGCCTTGACGGCTGGAAGCGCGTTACCCATCTTGAAGAAGTTTGGGGCACAGTTGTTACGTACGATGTTCGTGGCGAAGAATTCGATCAAGATATTCAAGCTGCGATTTCGGATTCTGTTCGCTTTCTTCACCAAGTTGATGAATGGTTTTCAACCTATCGAGTTGATTCACCGATCACAGCACTTCGAAATGGAATGCGTTCATTTGAACAAATGCCAGAAATCGTTCAGCAAGTTCTAGACAATTGCATGTACTTAAAAGAATTGACCGAAGGTGTATTCAATCCTTGGGCAGTTGAAGGTGGTGTCGATCCATCAGGGTATGTGAAGGGTTGGGCAGCTGACATTGCGGCAGATTTAATTGTTGCCGCTGGATATCCAAATGTTTCAGTCAACGCTGCCGGCGATGTAACTTGTCGCGGTTTTCAATCCCCTGAAACACCATGGGTGGTTGGAATTCGTCACCCAGAACATGCAATGCAAGTTGTTCAGACTACTTCTGTGCTCAATGGCGCCATCGCAACTTCAGGTGAATATGAACGCGGCAAGCACATCCTCAATCCATTGACAGGAAAACGGGAAGTGCAACTAACTTCTGCAACTGTTGTTGGCCCAGATGGTGGAATGGCCGATGCACTTGCCACCGCATTAGTAATTGCCGGCGAAGAAGGTGCTCGCTGGTTTGCAGACCTTCCAGACTGGTCAGTCTTTTTAATCAAAGATGAACAAGCTCAATTTTTCGGACCTGCGTTCGATCCAAACTTCACTCTAGTTCAAGGAGCAACAAAGTGAAAAAGTCAGTAGTTAGATACACAGCATCTGTTTCAGCTGCAGCATTGTTCGCAATGCTTTCAATTGGCGGAACTGCATTTGCATCTGGTCATGAAGATGAAGATGACGACGATGAGGATGAAGATGACGACGAACATGAAGTAGCTATCAATATCTGCACCAGTCCAAATGATTTTGAAGAAGCTGTTGAAGATGAGCTAGATAGCAATCCAGCAATATCAAAAGCCAAAGAAGTAATGAAGAAGGCTCAATCTGCTTACAAAACTGCAGTGAAGTCTGAAGCTAGCGCACTTGTGAAACTAAATTCGGTCAAAATCAAAAAAGGTAAAGGCCACGCAACTCAGCTTGCAAAATCACAAGCAGCATATGACGCAGCGGTTTTGAAAACCGTCAGCACTCTGTCGACCTATAACAACAAACTTGCAATCTACTCAGATTTAGTAACTGCTACTGAAAGCGCTATCCGTAGTCGTTTCAATGCTGATTGCGGAATTGTCGACCCGACACCAACAGACACAACTGTTCCGGTAGATCCAACGCCAACGGACACAACTGTTCCGGTTGATCCAACTGTCCCAGTAGAACCAGTGGTACTTGCTGCCCCAACAAACTTGACGGCGGGAACCGCTACTTCACTTAACACTGGAGCGTTCCGCTTGAGCTGGAGTGCAGTCACTGGAGCCACCTCTTACAAGATTTTCCGAGATGGCGTACAAATTGGAACGTCGAATACAACTAACTTCACACCGACTTCAACGACGCTATCTACAGTTAAGTCGTACCACGTTGTTGCAACCGATGGAACAGTTGATTCACCTGCATCATCTGCAATCAACGCAAGCACCTACCAAGGCTCTTCAGTAGTCGACAAGAAGGGCTTGAAGATTTATGGATACATTCAGGTATCAATCGCGGTGACAGATCAACGAGTGACTGGATGTTGGGCAACTTATCCAACTAGCAGTGATTCAGGTTCAATCAATCGCAACGCGATTCCGAAGTTCTGCACAGCTGCAATCTCCGCACAATCTGCAACTATCTCAAATGTAAGTGGTGCGTCAGCTACATGGACTGCTTTCAAAACTTCACTTCAAGCTGCACTCACAGCTGCTGGAATCTAAGGAATACAAAATGAACAACAAAAAGAAAATCACTTGGCTTGCCACTGGCGTTGCAACTATCGCCGCTAACACGCTAAATCCACTATTGGTGGGTCCGGCTACTGCCGCAAATGTGGCGCTACCAACCTGTGATGCCACTCAAACCGATGAAGCGATTAATGCGTCTCTCGCGACTTACAACACTTCAGCAATCAATAACTACAAAGGTGGCGCTAAATATAAGCAGTTAGTGGCTGCAGTGAAGAATGCGCAAAAAGCCCTCAAGGGTAAAAAAGGTAAAGCAAAAGTCGCTGCTGAAAAGAATCTTGCAAAAGCAATTGCAAAAAGAGATGCTGCACTTGCCACCGCAACTACAGCGGCAACTGTTAGTCAATTCAAAGCTACTGTTACTGGTACGTCTGTTTACGAACAAACTCGCGATGAAAATATTTCCTGGGGCGATTACTCAACCCGAATTTTCGTGAAGGCTGGAAAAGTTGTTGATCTTTGCTACAGCATTGATGAATCAGGTCACTCAGTAGAAGATCAAGCAACTTCACTGAATGACTACATTTCGCTCTGGCCGCTAGACGATTTAGCGACTGAATTGGTGCCGGGCAATAGTTCGAAAACCGCAACTCAAATCAATGAGAAATTTGCAGAATATGTAAACAATTATTGGTTTGAAATGACCACTGAGTCATACGACTGGGACACCCAACTTGGCGCAATGTCTGGTGCTACCTACACGATCAAGACTTTTTACGATTCAATCCAAGCTTCATTGATTGCAGCAGATTTGGTAAATCCATAAAACTTCTTCCCTAACACAATAGCGGGCTTCGTTTTCGAAGCCCGCTATTGTGTTTATAAAGCTAAAACTAGTTACAAGTACAACGTTCTTCTGGTGTAAACATTGCAAGAACTTGATCCTTGTGCTCACCACAACCGGTCCAGGTAACTTTCTGGCACTTGTCACATCTAATCGGACTGCACATTTTTAGACCTCATTTCGTAAGTAATTAAAGGTACTCAAGTGGGTATGGTTAAGCAAATTGGAATTAACTAAATGGGATACTTGACCAATGGGAATTGAAGAAACCAAAGCCGCAAATATGAAACATAAGGCGCATCGGGCTGGATGGCTACGTGCTGCCGTGCTAGGTGCAAACGATGGATTGGTTTCAACTTCTGCACTCATGGTTGGTGTGGCTGCGGCTCTCATTGATACGCGTGAACTTGCTCCAGTTATCACCGCAGGTATTGCAGGTATTGCGGCAGGTGCAATGAGTATGGCGGCTGGCGAGTTTGTGTCCGTCGCAGCTCAAACGGATATTGAAGTAGCTGACACCAAAATGGAGATGGCACAACTTGCCGAAGATCCTGAAGGAGAGTTGGAAGAACTAACTCAGATTTACATGGCGCGCGGGTTAAGTCATGATTTGGCTCGTCAAACAGCACAGGCCTTGACCGATCACGATGCGCTTGGTGCACATCTGCGTGAAGAGCTTGGACATCATGAAACCAGTAAAGCTCGGCCAGGCCAAGCTGCAATTGCATCTGCGCTTTCATTTGTTTGTGGCGCTTTGATTCCGTTCATTGGAATATTGATTCCAATCGAAGAAAAAGTCATTGCAATTGTTGGGGTTACCATTTTAGGTTTGTTCCTAACTGGATTTTTGTCTGCAAAAGCTGCTGGCTGCGGTTTGCTGCGCCCAACTCTGCGGGTGGTCGTCGGTGGTTCGCTTGCGATGGGCGTCACCACGGTAGTTGGTTTAATTTTCGGAGCCGTCGCTTAAAACCAAGCGTCATGTTCATCCTTCATACTCCTCCTGTACGGAGGAAAAATGACAATTCATTACATAGACACAAACGCCTATCACGACTGGCAACCAGGCGGCGAATCCCATCCAACACAGGGTCGTCGCTACAAGCACGCTACCCGAGTTCTTCAGCAACTGGCTAACGAAGGTGCGGTCGAAGTTAAATTCTCGACCCCACGCGGCCCATTTCTAGAAGAGCTGGAATTAGTGCACTCGGATGAATACATCCAGCAGGTTTTGAGCGATGGTGAATGCAATGAATGGTCTGGTTCAAAGCCAGATCAAGCAGCGATTGCTGCAATGTTTTTTGGTGGAACGATGCAAGCTGTAGAAATGGTGCAAGGCGGTTCTAAGTTAGTTGTTAATTTGCCTGGTGCAAAACACCATGCAATGCGCACTCATTCTTCGGGATTTTGTGTGTTTGCTGATTTTGCGGCTGCTGGCATTCGCTTTGCTGACACCTATGGCAAGCGTGTTGCGATACTTGATATCGATGTCCATCATGGCGACGGCACTGAAGTTTTGTTGAATGAACGCAACGACCTTTTCACTTTTTCAGTTCATGAAAAAGGACTATTTCCGGGCACTGGAGCAAAAGACGAAAGCGACAAAGTCAATTGGGTTTTCAATCGACCTCTCGCATCGGGCTCTGGTGACTTCGAACTCCTAGCCGCGGTGGAAGATTTTGTTGAAGCCGCCAAGGAATTCCAACCAGATGTAATCATGATTGCTGGTGGTGCAGATGGGCACTACTCAGATCCACTTGCAAATCTTGAATACACAGAGTTGGGCTTTGCGCGCGCTGTGAGATTAGTGAAAGATGCATTTGCTGAACTTCCATTTATTTTCTCGGGAGCTGGCGGATACACGCCAGACGATTACACACCTGCAATGTGGTTGTCTGCAATACTTGCTTTGGCCGGCAAAACCGACCAAGAAATTATTGATCTCAAGATTGTTGAGAGGGTGAGAACCGTGGTTTCAAAGCGCGCAGATTTATATGCACCGCAGTGGGTTTCCGCCGATCAAGAGCCAAAAGAATTGCATACTGAAATTTTGCCTGGCTTCTTTATGGGCGGAACTGCGGATGATGACACCATTGACTACGCAAAACCGCTATCAACTTTTGAACACGGTATTCCTTTTGATGCTGTAGTGACTTTGTATTCATGGGCACAACCAATGCCGTGGGGAATTGAAGAACTGCGATACGGTTTTGCTGACGCAAACATGTCGCATGTTGATGAAGATCGACTACATCGCATTGCACAGTGGGCACACGACCGCTGGAAAGAAGGCAAACGAGTTTTGGTTCGTTGCCAGGCTGGTATGAATCGCTCTGGTTTAGTTTCAGCACTCGTTTTGATGCGAGCTGAATATTCGGCAGAAGATGCAATCAAATTACTACGCGAAAAGCGTTCGGAAGTTGTGCTTTTCAACGATGCATTCGTCGATTACTTGGTTGGGCTCGAAGCCAAGAATTAGTCTGGATAGAGCGAACCGTTGCCAGTATGACTTGCGCTCAGTAAGTCGATTTCAGCTTTGCTCAATGTGATCTCAACTGCACGAACGGTTGAGTCCGCAGTTTCTTTGCGAGTAAAAGCTGGAATCGGCAGCATTGCATTTCCTTGAGTCAATAGCCAAGCCAATGCAATTTCCTGCGCAGTCGCATTGTGTGAAATCCCAACTTCTGCAAACGCTGGATACATTTCACCAAGTTTCGCAGCATCATTGCCACCACCAAGCGGTGACCATGCAAGGTAAGCAAGTCCATGTTCATTGCAGAAATCCAAGACGTCTTTAAATTCGCGATAGCGAGGCGAGCGTTCGTTTTCAACGATTGCAATTGTTCCGCCACTAACTTCCCAAGCCAATTCAAGCTCAGCGCGATTCACATTTGATACACCTATGTATTTAGCAAGGCCTCGCTCGCGAACTTCACACATTGCTTCAATGGCAGCAGCAAAAGACTGCGTGCGGTTAAGTCGGTGAATCAAAATCGCATCTGGCATAAATCCCAAACGTTCATTGGATTCTTCAGCAGCTTTAAGTAAATATTCTGGACTGTTATCGCGCGGCCAGTCGTTACCTTTTCTTTGAATACCGTTTTTTGTGACTACGAAAACTGATTCGCGCCCACGTGAGTATTCATTGACTGCTTTTCCAACGAGCCTTTCATTGTGCCCAAAATCTGCTGCAGATGGGGCGTAGCAATCTGCAGTGTTGATTAGGTTCATTCCGTGATCAAATGCATGATGCCAAACCGATGCTGCGTTCTCTACTTTTGCACCTTGTTGGCTAAAAGGCATTGCTCCAACACCAATAACGGGTAATTCTTGGTGGGGCATTTGTGGATGAGTGTGCGAACGCATTTAGATTCCTTCTTTAGTTGCATCGGTGAGCCACCACTGCAAGATTGATTTGATTCGCAGCGACCAGTCGTGTTCGTTATGGCCGGTGCCTGGATAGATGTGAGATTCAAGTTGTGGATGTTTGTATCCAAACCCGTGAAGTTTCTCAATCGCAACTTCATGATGTTTTGAATAACTTGCATCGAGTTCAGTTGTGCCGTGATCTAGCCAAAGTCGGTTTCCTGATTCAGGAGATGGCATCAGCGACATAAAGTGTTCAACAAATTTCAAGCTAGACATTGGGAAGTGAGTGGAGAGGGAAAGTGCAGTTCCATATTTGTCAGGATGTTTTGCAATTGCATAAAGCGATGCGAGCCCTCCCATACTCGATCCACCAATTGCAATTGATTTTCGATCAGTTCGTAGTCTTATCACGCTTGCAACTGCCGGAATGATTTCATTAAGTAGCTCTAGTTGATATTTATTTCCA
>JACCDO011766643.1_pt1 | contig 18038 bp, 13 predicted proteins | sample 7446101 | NCBI WGS metagenome assembly JACCDO01 (sample SAMN15323440, study PRJNA562643) | freshwater metagenome | isolation source: river surface water | place: USA:Blue River Watershed | collected 2017-08-16 | reverse complement strand
TCGCTTTGGAAAGCAGCGATATAGATCCCATCAAATCTGCCTTGGGCTGTATCTACAGGGATTTGCATATCTACTGTTGTTTGCATATCTGTTGCGATATTCATATCAGATGGCATATTGATGATCTTGAGATCGTCTTGTGCGGATTGATCTTCTGTGGATTGATCTTCTGTGGATTGATCTTCTGTGGATTGATCTTCATCTGTATGGGTTTGGGCGTCAGTTACACAATTGACTTGCGTTACTGCTGTTTTTTCTTTTTCATCCGTGCAACTGATGATGAAGAAAAGACTGAGTAGAAAATAATAAATCTTCATTTTGTCCTCTAGTTTATATTGGATTTTAGAGGATTTAGGTTAACAAATTTGGGTGGAGATTTCAGTTTTTTTGGGGGGAAGTTGATTAAAATTAAGGATTTATGCGTTTAATTCTCTTCTTCTCAATCCATAAACCAAGATCAATGAAAACAATACATAAATCAATGAATTCTGTCCCATACTTTGGCATCCACTATCTTCATTGGCACTAGCAATACCATTCTTGCTTGGGAATTGATTGCTAATCACTTCTTCATTATTTTGAATCACTTCTGGTTGACCGCTTTCCAAAGGTCTGCTGATCAATGATGCCCCAACTTGATCTTGTCCTCTCACTGTTTCACCATTTTGTCTCACAATGGTTGCTGGGTTTTGACCATCAACCAAATTGATTTCAATCCCATTAGATAATCGAATATATAGATTTTCATTGGTATCACAATCATAGATCAAATCAGCGCTTCGATTTCTAGATACATCTGTTTGCATATCCATATTAAAGCTAAACACTGGATCTACAGTCATTTCATCTGCACTCAATGTGGTATACAATCGGGTGAGATAAGGGTTTTGACCCACAAGTCTGATCACATTCTGATTCACATCGATATATTCAGACAAGATTCTTTCTTTAAGGGCAGCACCATCTAGGGCGTATTCCTTAAATGCATTACATTCTTCAGTATCTTGGAATTGTACAGCATTAATATTATAATCATATTGATAACATTGATAGTAGATATCAGTAAATGATTGTGCTGCATTTAATTTCTCATATTCACTATCAAAAATCTTGCTCAATTCCACATCAAAACTCATCCAAAGATCGATGAAATTAGGATAACCTTGTCCCACGGATTGATCGATTAAATCACCCAAAGTTCTGACTTCTTCTAAACCAGTAATTTGGGATTCATTGATATTATTGATAAAAATATTATTGTTATGTAAACCAGCAAAATCAGTGGTAAAGCCTTGACCATTAGGACTTTCATCGATCGCTTGACTCACCACATCTGCATAATTACTGCCATTATTGATCCAATCGATGGTTGCTTCATTGATCTCTACCAAAGAATAATTACTTGGGATGGCTTTCATATCAGCAAGGATATTTACAATAATCCCCATATCTGGGTTGGCTGCCACTGATGTAGGTCTTAAAGGAATCGCTGGGGTTGGACTACTAAATGAAAGTGCCACTGGGCGAATATCCCCAGCATCTTTGCCTTCTAATAACTTAATGGCGATAAAATCATAGTTACCAATATAAGGACTCAAAACTTCTTCTGATCTTGGTGGTACTTGATAATTGTTCTCTGTGAGCCAAGTAATCAAATCAGTCACTGATTCGGCATTTAAAGATACCTTTTCATAAGGACCCACTTTTTCACGAGATAAAACTTGTACACCACCATTCTCTTCGGGATTACCAGTAGATTGTCCACCAAAGCTATCATTGACAGAACTTGGGAAAGATCGATTATCACAACCTTCACGATTTGAGATCGCAACAGTAGAGAATATTGGCGCAAATTGTGCATCTAAAGCACTAAAAATAGAAGGGGTAGAAAGCGCAAATTCAGTATTTCTAGGTACAGGTAACATCCAACTGAAGCCTTGAGGTGGGCCTTCATATTGAATTTGAACATGCATTTGATATTGATTACTACCATCTTTGGCAAACAGAATTCTCTCTGCGACTTGATTGACGGGTTGGGCGTTGTTGCAAAACAAACCACCACAAGCAAAAGACAATTTAGCCATAAAGAGAATGGCTAAGAATCCGAAAATAGAAAGCTTTTTCATTCTATGCTCCTAGATTAATAAAACTGATATGAAGAGAAAATTGTTTTAGAGATTCTATTTAATGATTTTATAGGGTTGAGTTCAAACTTTTTTATTAAATTGAGATTATCTCGCGTAAGTCACGACACGAGTAGGACGAATCACAACCACTCTGATTTCTTGTTGGAAGGTGAGTTCATCTTCAATCTTCTTAGCGATATCCCGTGCTAACCATTCCACTGAAGCATCATCTGTTTTTGCATTATCGATAATGACTCTAATTTCCTTACCTGTTTTAAGCGCATAACATCTTTCCACCACAGAGAATTCTTTGACCAAATCCTCTAATTCAGTGACTCTTTGGATTTGGGCAGCAAGGGTCGCTCTTCTTGCCCCTGGTCGGCTAGAGGAAAGCTTATTAGCAGCGCCTACCAATTGTGCGATGACACTATCTTGTGCTTGTTCATTGTGATGATTTGCCACCGCTTGTACAATAATCTCAGCTTCACCACATTTTCTACACAATGTCGCCCCTGCAGCCCCATGATCACCATCGACTTGTTGTTCTATGGTTTTCCCTAAATCATGGAGTAGACCAGCTCTTCTGGCGATTTTTGGACTTAAACCTAATTCAGCTGCCATAATCCCTGCCAAAATCCCTACTTCTACACTATGTTGTAAGACATTTTGTCCAAAACTTGTGATAAAATAGAGCCTACCTAGGGCTTTTAAGATATCTGGGTGAAGATTGGAGATTTCAAGTTCTAGGGCGGCTGATTCTCCATATTGTCTGGTGACTTGTTCCATTTCTTCACCCGTTCTTCTCAATACTTCTTCGATTCTTGCCACATTGATTCTGCCATCTTGAATCAATTTCTCTAAAGCTCTTTTGGCGATTTCTCGGCGAATCGGATTAAAGCAACTGATCACCACTGCGCCCGGGGTATCATCGATAATCAAATCACAACCAGCAGCATGGCTAAATGCACGTACATTTCTGCCTTCTTTACCGATGATTCTTCCTTTGATTTCATCATTGGGTAAAGGAATCGTGACTACACTTTGTTCAGTGACATGTTCATTGGCATATCTCTGGATGGCCATACTGATAATGGTTCTGGCTTGTTCTTCAGCCATGTTCTTGGCTGTTTCTTCGATTTGCCTAATGCGTTCTACGCTGGCAAGTTTGGTTTGCTTTTCGATACCAGCAATCACTAGGGCTTTGGCTTCTTCTTGAGAGAGTTGGGCTTGGGCTTCTAGTTTTTGATCGGCTTCTTTGAGCTTTTTATCGAGTTGTTCTTCTTGATGAACAAGTTGTTTATCTCGATGCGTTAAGTCTTTTTCTCTATGGCTTAGATCTTTTTCACGACGGGTAAGTTGTTGATCTCTGTGTTCAACAGATTTTTCTCTTTGAATTAAACGATCTTCTCTTTCTTTGAAGGCTTCGCGTCTTAGCTTTTCTTCTCGATCAACAGCACTCTTAATCGCTTTCTCTTTCTCTTCTACAGAAAGAAGAGCTTCTGCTTTGACTTGAGCCAGCTCTGATTGATGCTGTTTTTCTAATTCGGTTAATTCATTCTCATCTTTGGGGGTCATGAATTTTGAGATCACTACGCCAAGAAATAAACCAATGGATATACTGATGATTAATTCCATTTGAGTTTCCTTTCTTGAATCATTGCTTGATCCTTATTCATTAAGAATCAAGACTTGAGGGGTGATGCTAGGTGAAACAATATAACATAAAAGATATCGTTTTGAAAATGAGATATGATTTTTCATCTTCAATTCATGAATCAAAATATCTCACTCTCTCTTCTGTAATCACCTGATCTAATTTTTGATCCCATGATTCAATGGGACATACATTGATTCGCTGACATTCAAACCCTACCCCTACTTTCTTTGCTTTTACCCTATCTTGAACCAAACATCGATCATAATATCCTCCCCCCATCCCTAATCGATATCCCAAATCATCAAAACCCACCAAGGGGATAAGAAGTAGCTCTATGTTTGAGATATCTATAGTTTGACCTATGGGACTTTGGCATTTGGGATAGATTGGGTCTGTTTCCCAAGATTGAGCGATCACCCAATCTAATTGATGATTTGGTAGGATTTTGGGATAAACCCAAGTGAGATTTGGGATATTTGTCAGGTTTAAGAGAGAAGGTTCTCCATCAAAGGGATAATAAGTACCAATGATCGTGTATTGTTCTTGTTGGATCTGTGTTAAAATAAAATGAGAGATTTGGGATTCTTTTTGATGGCGATCGCTGATATTCTTTCTTCTTGAGCGTAGTTCTCGCCTTAATTCTTTTTTGAGATCGCTTTGATCATCAATCATATTGATCACTTATGAAAAGAAATGGGTTGATCTTCTGGTTGAGTTCTTCGGGCTTTACTGTTCTTATCGAAATGATCCAATTCATTGAGAATATGACTGAGTTTCTGATGTGCAGTTTGTTGGATATGTTCTAGTTTTTTAGATGTACTCACCAGTTCCTCCATTAAAGAAAGCGCCACAAAAAGCATTGCTTCTGCTGAATCTGGTATGACTGATTTTGTTGATGTGATTCTGTCATTGAGTAGAGCAACCACTTGATCGATATGTTCTCTGCTTTGATTAGAACGAATGGTTAAATCTCTACCAGCTATATTCACTCTTTCAATACTCATTTTTTTCCTCTATTGAATTGTTTGTCTTACTGCCTATCATAAGAAATTTTTTGTAATTTTCAAATATCTCGTGTCTTCTTCATCTTTTTTCTATTTGTATTTTGATATGATAGCTGATGCGTCTTAAAAAAAGATTAATTTTTTAAATTTTTTCTTGACAGCTTTATTTTTTTTTAATATAACGCCTACTACCAAATCAAAACTCGATCAAAAGAGTTTGGATATGGGTCGTTAGCTCAGTCGGCAGAGCACTGGACTTTTAATCCATTGGTCCTGGGTTCGATTCCCAGACGACCCACATCCGTTCCCATCGTCTAGTCAGGCCTAGGACATTGCCCTTTCAAGGCAGTAACACGGGTTCGAATCCCGTTGGGAACGTGTGTAAAGCCTCCTTCTGGGAGGCTTTTTTTATTTCATCATCATATATCATTGTCATCATTTTTAATCTTCAATATGATCAATCTCAATACCCATCCAAAAACAAGATCAAAATGAAGTCTATGAAATCTCTTAACCCCTTTCTTTGCCTCTTTGCCTTCCTTCTTTGCCAAAGTTGTATTCCAGAAAGCAACTTAGACCCCAAAGAGATTTGCCATCCCACAAATCCAGAATGTGCAGCACTAGATTATGATGAAGATGGGGTCAGTAATGGTATTGATGATTTCCCTTTGGATTCAAGATGTGCGCTAAGAGACCAAAATCATTGTGCTTCTTGTGATCATCAGTGTTTAAACGATCAAGTTTGTTTAGCAACAGGGATATGCCAAAGCGTCAATATGGAACAATGCAATGGTATTGATGATGATTTGGATCAAAAAATCGATGAGCAACTTCAAGCGCCATTATACTTATCTCAACATGGGATATGCCAAGGACAAGTATTGATTTGTCAGGGTAGTAATGGTTGGATAGACCCTGATTTAAAATCCCTTTCTTTTTATGAGCCCTTAGAGACCCTTTGCGATGGTTTAGATAATGATTGTGATGGTTCGATCGATGAAGGCAAAGCAGATGATTCAAGTGCAGATCTTCAACAGGGGGTATGTCTTGGTCAAGTAAAACAATGTATGGGCACACAAGGATGGGGAGAACCCGATTATTTTCTGATCCCTACCTATGAAGAAATCGAAAAAAGTTGTGATTCTTTGGATAATGATTGTGATGGTCATATCGATGAATTCTTTGAATTTGAAGATTGTAGCAGTGATCTCTTTGGCAGATGTAAAGCTGGTAAAAGAATTTGTAATGCAGGTGCTTGGTTTTGCCAAAATGAACTCAATCCTAGAGCAGAACGATGTGATGGGGTAGATGAAGATTGCGATGGGGTGATTGATGAAGAACTTAATGATCAACCCCAAGCACAAGGACTAGGATTATGTGCTACTTTGGAGCCTCATTGTAAACCCGATCAAGGTGGGTGGATTTTTCCGAGTTTGGCACAACTTAGAGATTACGAAGAAGTAGAGACCCTTTGCGATGGTTTAGATAATGATTGTGATGGTTTCACTGATGAAGGCTTTGTCAGCACCATTTGTTTGGTAGATGGCGCTCAAGGTGTGTGTCGATTTGGTAATCGTGCTTGTTTGAATGGTACAGTCACTTGCCTTTCTATCGATATGCCATCTATTGAAGATTGCAATGCTTTAGATGATGATTGTGATGGTTTCATCGATGAAGATGTCATACAAAAATTATCACTCAAACAATTTGGTGTTTGTATGGGCTCCCTAGCGACTTGTGATCGAAATCTAGGTTGGATAGAACCAGATTATCTTCAAATCCCAAGATACTCTGCTGTTTTGGATCAATGCGATGGAGTAGATAATGATTGTGATGGTTTAACAGATGAAAACCAAAGCATCCCAACATCTTGTATTGATCGTTATGGGATTGGTGAATGTCAAAAAGGGACTCAATTCTGTATAGATGGGGCATTGATTTGTAGAACAAAGACAAGTAGTCCAGAGATTTGTAATGGTTTAGATGATGATTGTAATGGGGCGATTGATGATGGTTTAATCGCACCTTTGGCAGATTTATATCTAGGGGTTTGTCAAAATCAAGTCAAACAATGTCGTGGAGAAGAAGGATGGGTTGAGCCTTTTACTCCTTTTTATTATGAAAACGATGAAGTGAGTTGTGATGGATTAGATAATGATTGTGATGGTCATACAGATGAATTATTGATGGGTCCTTTATTGGATCAACAACTCGGTGTATGTGTAGGACAAAGAAAAATTTGTGATTCAAGCCTCAAAACTTGGGTCACTGCTGATCTCAATCGCATTGATCAATACCATGATACAGAAATTTGTGATGGATTAGATAATGATTGCAATGGTTTGATCGATGATGCATTAACAACAATCTCTTGTGAATCCCAAGCTTTAGGACAATGTAAGATCGGTGTATTAGCGTGTATTGCAGGTCAACAACAATGTCAGTCAATCAATGCACCCATTGAAGAGCGTTGTAATGCTTTGGATGATGATTGTGATGGCAAAATAGATGAAAATATAATACCTTTATCATCTTGTAGCGCTGGGATCGGTGCATGTACAAGTGCTGGTATGATCAGATGTATTCGTGGTGAATTTAAATGCGATGCCATTGCAAAAACATCAAATCATCAAGAAATCTGTAATGGGAGTGATGATGATTGTGATGGTTTGACAGATGAGTCTTTGCTATTGCCTTTGTGTTCTATTGGCGTAGGTGCTTGTCTTCGTTCTGCCATGTATGAATGTAGAGATGGAAGTTTATCCTGTCCTGCAATCCCTTCAAACGCTTATCCTGAAAAATGCGATCAAATCGATAATGATTGCGATGGTTTAGTCGATGAGAATTATCAAATTGATCTACCTTGTGTGGTGGGTTTAGGGATTTGTTTTAGAGAAGGTTATTGGCAATGCGATGATCTTGGCAATCAAATCTGTGGCAATGGTCCTGGTCCAAGCAGTGATGAGATTTGCGATCGATTGGATAATGATTGTGATGGCAGAACAGATGAAAATGCGAGTGTGGAAAAATGCGATAGGGTAGATAATGATTGCGATGGAAATATCGATGAGAATGCAAGAAATGAGATTTGTGATGCTTTGGATAATGATTGCGATGGTGCCATTGATGAGCAGCCTTGTACTTCTTGTGGACAATTCTGTCCAGGGATTCAGTGGTATACATTGGCTGCGGGTGAATTCTTTATGGGGGGGAAATTAAGCGATGAATTGCCCATAAGACGGGTGCGATTACAATCATTTATGCTTTCTCAAGAGATTTCTGTTTTGCATTATACTTTGTGTGTTCAAGCTGGATATTGTGAAGTGCCATTGGTGGGGGGTGGATGTAATTATGGTATTGCAGAAAAACAAAACGATCCGATCAATTGTGTAACATGGCAACAAGCAAGAACTTTTGCCACTTGGGTTGGCGCGAGATTACCCAGTGAAAGCCAATGGGAATATGCTGCTAGAAGTGGCAATCATCAATTCGATTATCCTTGGGGCAATACAACAGTAAGTTGTCAATATGCACATCTCTTTGACCCGCTCATGGGAGCTGGATGTGGATTACAATCCACCACAAGTATTTGTCAGTATCCCAGAGGAAATTCCGATCAAGGTTTATGTGATTTATTGGGCAATGTACAAGAATGGATTTTGGATGATTATCTCAGCCAATATGATCTAGCCACAGCCAATGGAGATGCTTATTGTGCACTTACTGATTGTCAAGTGAATGCTTTGAACAAGGTGGTTCGTGGTCTTGGTTTTAGAAATCGCAGTGGAAATAATAGAAGCAGATATGCTTTTTCTCCTTTATGGCGTTCAGATGAAATCGGTTTTAGAATTGTGAAATTTAATTGATTTAAGTTTTTTGCAAAATCCAATAAAACAAGCTAAAATTAACAAATTCTCTTTGTCCTTTTCCGATCATTGCTTTCAATGATTCGCAGAAAGATCAATTATGCTTTTATCTGTTTTGATTTTGCTTTTTATCATCAGTGCGATTGTCACGCATTATTTCTTCTGGAGTTTCTATTATCGAAGAAGTGAAATCCATGGAGAACTTAAAGAATTTATTGTAGATGGTCAAAAACGCTTTGTAGAGTATATCCCCCCTAAATCCAAATCAGCAAATGCGCCTCAAGTGGTTTGTTGTCCAGGTCTTGCTTGTAATGGGAGAATCTTCCATTTTAACAAAGATATTTCATTGGCGCTGTCACTCAGCAAAGAAGGTTTTGGGGTATGGATTTTACACCCTAGAAATATGGGGGCAAATCGTAGAAAACAAAACAGTTGGATTCATCCCCAAAAGTGGAATTATGGTTATCAAACCTATCTCAATGATTCTATTGAAATGACCAAACATATTGTAGCCCATTGTCAGCAACCCATTCACTGGGTAGGTCATTCCATGGGTGGTTTGATCGGCTTAGATTTACTCAATCAAGAACCCCAACTCATCAAATCCATGATCTTATCGGGTTCACCTGTGGATCTAAGAATACATATCTCCAAAGGAAAAGCCCATGAGCGATTGAAGTTTAGACAGAGATTCTTATTTGAACTGAAATTCTTGGGCAGAAATGCCATACGCTTAAATAAAATCTTCAGTTTCCTCGCACCTTGGGCAGGTTGGATCAGATTTTTGGAACAAGATTTTATGGATCCCAAGTATTTATCAGGGGGCTTACTCAGAAAAGCCATGGTTCAAATCTTTGAAGATGTTCCTAGACAACTGATCGAAGAATTCTCTGATGCGATGAAGGGTGGAGATACTTTAAGAGGTGAAAGTTTTACGATCTTCTCCCAAAAACTCAAAGAAACCAAAGTGAAAATCTATTGTATGGCCAGTAAAGGTGATCGACTTGCACCAGAAGCATCTAGTAAAGCATTGATGGAGTGGGTGAAACCAGAAGTTTTAGAATATGAAGCTTTGGATGATTATGGGCATTTTGATATTATTTTTGGCGAAAAAGCAGTCACTACCATCTATCCCAAAATCGCACATTTTATCAAAGAACAAGCATAGATCATGTATCAAGCGATCATTTTAGACAGTCATGGCGCATTATCGATTTGTAGTAGAGAAGATCAGCCTCATCCTTTGGCGCCTTATGATGTGAAAATCAAAGTCAAAGCATTTGGCGTCAATCAAGCAGACCTTCTTCAAAGAATAGGACGATACCCAGCCCCCTTTGGTTTTCCCCAAGATATTTTGGGATTAGAGTTTAGTGGTGAAGTTTTAGAAGTGGGTGATCTTGTGACCCGTTGGCAAAAAAATGATCGAGTCATGGGCATTGTCGGCGGTGGCGCATACCAAGAACAATTGATCTGCCATGAGAGAGAATTACTTGCCATTCCAGAACGCTTATCTTGGATAGAAGCGGCAGCAATCCCTGAAGCATTTTTGACTGCATTTGATGCTTTATTGAGAATTGCACAAATCAAGAGCAATCAAAAGGTATATATCAACGCTGTAGGCAGTGGGGTTGGCAGTGTGGCTGCTCAAATCGCAAATTACTATCAATGCGAGGTTTATGGCAGTAGTAGACAACAATGGAAACTCGATGCCCTAAGTGCTTTATTGCCTTTACATCAACATTGCCTAGATACGCCAGAATCCATAGCGCACTTTGAGAATGAATATATGAATCATTTTGATGTTGTCATTGATTTTCTAGGGGCACAATATCTCAACACCCATCTAAAAACGCTAGCATATCAAGGGAAATTGGTTTGTATTGGTTTATTATCGGGAGCAAATGCACAATTACCGATGACAACATTACTTCAAAAAAGACTACAGATTGAAGGCACTGTACTGAGATCAAGAGCAATTGAAGAAAAAATTGCTTTGGTACAGCGTTTTGAAAAAGAATTATTGCCAGCCATTGCATCTGCAAAACTCAATCCCATTGTTTTTAGATCTTATGGGGTAGAGCAAATTGAAAATGCACACATCGATCTCAAAAATCATGATATATTTGGTAAAATCATCATCGCTTGGTAGTATTCAAATATTAAGCCCAATCATGTGAGGACTAACATGAGCTATCATCAAAAAAAACCCTTTATCGATTCTTTTTCTACCCCGATTACCCCCAAGCCCAAAGCGAAAGAACAAGTGATTGAAGAACAAGAAAATGAATCATTAAAAGAGAGTGATATCAATAACCCTCTCAAAAAAGACCATAAGGAATTATTGCCTAAAATTGCGAGTATGCTTGGTAAAGTGGTTCAAGGTAAACAATATAGCAGTGATTTAAATCATGCCTTTGATAAATTAACTGGGATTGCACCCATTGTCACACCTTCTCCATTTGAAGCACCTAGAGATGATTTTCATCCTAAACCTTCATCTGAACTTGCTGATTTTGATTTTAGTTTTACCCCACCCAATGCTGAAATTGAGATTGAAGTATATCATGAAGATCTGGTTTTTGAACCCATATTCCCAGATGCTCAAGAAGAACCTATACAAGCGCAGGATTCAAGTGAGTTTCAACAGAATCAAACACCCATGTTATCTTCAAATGAATTGTTATCCAATGAATCAACGATTGTAGAAACAGATCCCCAAGAATTTCATTTTGATGATCCATTTGCGAATCTAGAAGAGGATCAAAGTCCTAGGGCATTTCATGATTTTGATGAAGAAATATCTAAGCAGAATAAAAAATAGATTAGGAATTTAAAGCTTTATTGACTTCTTTAGCGAGTTCTTCTTTTTGGTTGATATAATCATCTGTGGCAATCACAAGCATACTTGCAACATATACAGATGAATAGGTACCAACAATAATACCGACAAGGATTGCTAAAGCGAAGTTTTGAACGATACCACCACCCCAGATATAGATAGATGCAACAGCGATCAAGGTTGTACCAGAGGTAAGCAAAGTTCTTGATAAGGTTTCATTGATACTCATGTTAATCACTTCTCTCAAAGATAAACCATGTTTCTTTGCTAGATTCTCGCGAATACGGTCATAGATCACGATGGTATCATTGAGAGAATAACCAATGATGGCAAGAAGGGCAGCGATGATAGGCAAGTTGAATTCTTTACCAGTAATCACAAATACACCAAGGATTAAACTTACGTCGTGTACCAATGCCAAAATCGCACCAGGGCTATAACGAGGATCGAATCTTAAGGCAACATAAACCAAAATAAAGAACAATGCATAGATAATAGACAATGTACCTTGATTTCTGAGTTGTTCACCAGCAGTAGCACCCACTTTTTCAAATCTAGGAATTTGAACTTTGGCATATACAGCTTCAGATTCATTTGCAGCTTTAAGAGCATTTACAACTGCATTTTTAAGTCTTGCGCTTTCATCGGTTGATAAAACATAATCTGGATTGCGAAGTTCATTTTGTTTGCTATACACAACACCATTTAAGTTCATTTCAGCAATGGCATCACCTAAGAGTTTGCTATCAAGTGGTGCAACAAAAGCAACAATGATTCTTTCTTTGTTTTCATCATTTTCATTCCAAGTCTTGAGCGCATAGTTTTGAAAAGTATTCACAGCTAAACTCTTGGTACCACTATTGATACTAAAATTCTTCTTCTCTTCATTCCATGTCAAACCAGCACTTTTCTTGAGATCATTCACTAGATTTTGAATGTTCTCTTCTACTGTATTTGTGCCTTTGAGCGCATTGCTTAAATCTTTAGACAATGAATCTACTACACTAAAGTTTTGATCATCAGTCCAAGTGATTAATTGTTTGACTACATTTTGAGCGATCACACCTTTGAGGGCAGTTGATTTTTCAAACAATAAACCTTGTTGACTTCTAGAACGAATAAAGAAACCCTTTTGATCTTGATCTTGGAAAGCATATCTCACCACTTCTGCTTGGGTTAAACCCACATCAGCAGCGATTTTCTTCAAGGATTCTTCTTCTAGTTTGGCGCTTGCTGGTACAGAAATCAAAGCTTCTGTACCACCAGCAAAATCAATACCAAAATTTAAACCAACAACAGCAACCAATACCCATGATAATAGGGTAAGAATCGCAGATAATATGGTCATGGGCTTAGCGACAGCTAAAAAGTTAATATTTGTCTTACTCATTTTGTATTTTCCTTTAAGCTTTGGCTTTCTTTTGATTGAGGTATTCAAAAATCAAACGAGTCACCACGATAGCGGTGTACATTGAAGAAATAATACCTACACCAAGGGTAACAGCAAAGCCCTTGATTGGCCCTGTACCAAATTGATACAACACAATCGCAGCAATACCAGTGGTTAAGTTTGAATCTAAAATGGCGCTCCAAGCTTTGTTATAACCAGCTTCTATTGCTTGAATTTCAGAAACACCAAGTCTTCTTTCTTCTTTCATACGTTCAAAAATCAACACATTCGCATCCACTGCCATACCGATTGTCAATACGATACCAGCGATACCTGGCAATGTTAGGGTTGCACCAAACAAAGCAAGTCCAGCAGCGATAAACAATACATTGAGGAAGAGAGCGACATTGGCGATTAGACCAGATTTACCATAGTATGCAATCATAAAGGCAACAACCAAGAAGAAACCGATCAAAATGGAATTTTTACCAGCTTCAATGGAGTCGTGACCTAGGGTAGGACCAACTTGGCTATTATATAAAGGTCTTAAAGGCGCTTGTAATGCACCGCTCTTGAGCACAGCAGCGAGTTGTTGTGCTTCTTTTAATACAGAAGCACCACCAGAGCCCATAGAAATTTGAACTCTACCACCACCGATTTCTTCGTTGATTCTTGGTGCGCTGTATACGATATTATCGATGAGAATCGCCATGTTCTTTTGAACATTTCTTCGGGTCAAAGCAGCAAATTCATCAGCATCAGCTGTACCAAATCTCATATTGGTAACTGGGCGATTGAAGTTATCAAAAGCAACATAAGCATCTTCTACATTTTCACCACTCATCCCATCAACTTTGAGATAATGAATCGCATAAGCTTTGGTGACAGAATCATTGGGATTAAAAGCGACTTGTTGATCGATCATTTTTTCTTGGAGTGCAGAAAGCTTAGTCTTGGGACTTAAGCTTGCATCTCTAGGATCAACATAGATCTTTTCAAAGCCGACCAAATGTTCAGCATCTACGAGATTACTATCATTGACCATATACTCTAAGAGTTCTTTGCTTGTGCTACGAACAACATTGCCATTGATATAGATCTTGTGGCTCTCTAAACCCTTATTTTTTAGGCTTTCGGGTAAATTTGCGAGATCTGGCTTTCTTGCTTGTAATTTGCTAAAGAATTCATTGGCTTTGGCTGCATCAAATTCTTCTATTCTAAAGTGAAGAAGACCAGTTTGAGAGAGTCTTTCTTTGGCAGGACCAAAGTCTTTTTCATCTAAACCTGGTAATTCAACCACGATTTTATCTTGATCTCTCTTAGAGATGGTGCTTTCAGCAACACCAAAAGCATTGATTCTTCTTTCGATGGTTTCAATGGCTTGATTGAGAGAATCTGCTTGGAAACGATCAATCGCTTCTTTCTTCATTTGAATGGTGATGCTTGGTGATGAAGAACCAACAACTTCATATTCTGGGAAGTTCTCATTGAGATAAGATACAATTTTACTCTTCAATGCGTTATAATCAGCTTGGTTTTCAAGGGTGATTTTAATTTTAGTCGCATCTTCTTTGCTTGTGCTTTGAGTATTGCTTAATGCTCTTACTGTCTTGCCTTTGAGTTCTTTGATAGCATCAGTATTGCTGAGTTCATTTTTGAAACGAACAGCTAAATTTCTGCTCTTATTCAATAAAGCTTCTTTGGCATCAACTTGGTATTGAAGGTGTATACCACCTTGTAGATCCAAGCCCAAAACAAGCTTATTTTTGAAGAAGCTGGTATAACCATCTGGTAACATATCCTTTTTATCGGGATACATAAAAGAAGTAATAGTGGGTAATAGTGTAGCGACTGAGAGAAGGATTAATAATAGCAATCCATAAACACGCCACTTCCAATCTTGATTCATGCTTTCTCTCCTGTTTGTTGTGTTTGATAGAGTTCTACATCTTCTCTTAAAACTCTAACAACCACTTTAGAGGCGATTTCAATTTCGATTTCGTGATCTTTGAGGTTAATGATTTTTCCGATAATACCACCGCTAGTTAATACTTGATCATCTTTCTTTAAACGAGCAAGTGCTTCAGCTCTATCGCGCTGTTGCTTTTGCTGAGGACGAATCAATAGGAAGTAAAATACCGCAAGCATCAATACAAAAGGGATAGAGCTTTGAATACAGCTTGGGCCTTGTGCAGATGATGGAGCAGCTTGAGTAATCAGTTGAAATGCAAGTTCGTTCACAACGATTCCATTAGAAAAGGGTTGAGTTATTTTATTTTTTTGGTTTTTGACTGATAGCAACTATCAAATTTTTCATTATTTATCAAGCTTTCGATAAGAATTGACTATGTTTTATGTATTTATTCGCTTATTGCAAAATTCTATCTTGAGATATGGGCTTCTGGCATTCCGCAATCGCTCAAAAACGCCTTTTGAAATTCATAAAAAGTGCCTTTCCTCAAATGATCCCTGATTTCAGCCATCAATTGTAGATAAACACTGAGATTATGGATAGAGAGGAGTCCATAAACCAAGAGTTCATTGGCTCTGAGAAGATGCCTTAAATATCCTTTACTAAATCTTGCACAAGTAGAGCAAGAGCAGTTTTCATCGATGGGTCGTGTGTCTTTGGTATATTGCGCATTTCTTAAATTGATTTTACTGCGTCCACCATTGACAAATAAACTGCCTTTTCTTGCATTTCGAGTAGGCATGACACAATCAAACATATCGACCCCACGTGCCACACCAGCCACAAGGTCTTGAGGTGTGCCTACTCCCATTAAATATCTAGGTTTGTGTTTAGGGAGTTTGGGCGCACTTCCTTCCAAAATCTCATACATCATAGGAATCGATTCCCCTACACTGAGTCCCCCCACAGCAAAACCATCAAAATCTAGACCACACATTTGTTCGATATGTCTTTGTCTCAGTTGATGATCAATGCCCCCTTGAAGAATCCCAAAGAGTGCTTGTTTTTCAGGGAATCTTCTGGCATCTAGCGCTCTTTTGGACCAGCGTGTTGTTCTCTCTAAAGCTTCTTCATGGATTTTTTTGGGTAAGGTAGATGATTCTAGGTGATCTAGGCACATCATAATATCACTGCCAATGGCTTCTTGAATGCGTATGGAATCTTCGGGTCTCAAATTAAGGGTTTTACCATCAACATGGTTTTGGAATTTGACACCTTCTTCAGTCACTTTTCGGAGTTTAGCCAAAGAAAGCACTTGAAAACCACCACTGTCTGTCAAGATAGAAGCAGGCCAATGCGCCATGGTATGCATCCCACCAAGGGCTTCTAATACTTCAACACCGGGTCTAATCCCCAAATGGTATGTATTGCCAAGGATAATGGTAGCGCCTAAGTCTTGTAGATCAGCTGGATCAACCCCTTTGACTGAAGCCATTGTGCCTACTGGCATAAAGATCGGTGTTTGAACAGTATTGTGCGTTGTTTGAAAAGAACCTAATCTCGCATGAGTTCGGTCACATTCTTTTTCAATGGTATATTTTAAATCCATGATTGCCACCTTCCATTTGTTCTACAAAATACACTTGAATCACCATAACTATAAAATTTTAATTGTTCAGAAATCGCCCTGTGATACACTTCAAATACCCTGTCCCTACCGATAAAAGCTGAGAGTAAGATCAATAACGTGCTTTTGGGTAAATGGAAATTGGTAAAGAGTCCATCCACAAGTTTAAACTCAAAACCGGGTGTAATAAAAATATTCGTTTCAGATGCATTGGAGTCTAATGCATAACTCTCCAAAGCCCGAACAACAGTTGTACCCACTGCAATAATGGGTTTGGATTCTTTGACTGCTTGGGCGAGTATACCACGTGTTTCTAAGGGAATGGAAAAGGCTTCGCTGTGCATGTGATGTTGGGCGATATTCTTCTCTTTGATTGGTAAGAAAGTGCCAGCCCCTACATGCAAAGTGATCTCACAGATTTGCACACCTTTTTGTTTGAGGGCTTCCATAATCTCATGGGTAAAATGGAGTCCAGCAGTAGGAGAGGCAACAGCACCAGCATATTTGGCAAAAACAGTTTGGTAACGTTCTTTATCGGACTGATCTGCTTCTCTATTGATATAAGGGGGCAAGGGTAATTTCCCAGCTTCTTCAAGCCAAAGCCAAAAGCGATCTCGATCTAAACCATATAATCTAATGGTCGCATGTCCAAATTCATCTTTACTGATCAATTCAGCTTTGAGTGAAGAAGCTAGAGTCATGAGATTTCCCACTTTAATTCTCCCCTTCGTCATCGCTGAAATCTCAACAAAATCCCCTTGATCTCCTTGATATGCCCCAAGGAGCTTGAGGAAGAATACTTCTAGGCGTGAACCGGATTCTTTTTGGGCAAATAATCGAGCTGGTACAACTTTGGTATTATTCACCACAAGGATTTCTCCGCCTTTGAAGAGAGATAAAACTTCTGAAAATGGTTGTATTTTTAATTCTGTTTGCGTAGCATTGAGTAAGCGACTTTCCCCTCTTTTTTCACTCGGTCTTTGAGCAATTAAGTGTTCGGGTAAATCGAAATCAAAATCATCTACAGTGAGCATTTTTAATCCTAATTTTGATGAAAAGACTTGATTTCAATAGCTAAATCCTTAAAAAAAGCAATAAAAGTTTAATCAAAAGGACATCAAAAAATGTATGTGAGTATATTTGAACTCTTTAAAATCGGTTTAGGGCCATCGAGCTCTCATACGGTAGGTCCTATGAAAGCGGCAAGACGTTTTGTAGAGCGACTGATTTCTGAGAAATACTTTGATCAAGTGGCTCAAGTCAAAACGACCCTATATGGTTCTTTGGCGCATACTGGTAAAGGACACGGATCTGATATTGCGATATTCATGGGTTTAGAAGGGAATCTTCCAGAATCCATTCAAACAGATTTGATCGCCCAAAGGGTAGAAGAGATCAAGCTTCAACAAAAACTCAATTTAGGGGCAGAAGATCTAGTAAAAGAAATCTCTTTTAAACCCACAGATGATCTCCTCTTTAATCGCAAACAACTCTTACCCCTACATTCCAATGGCATGAAATTTCAAGCATTTGATGCCCAAAATCAACTGCTCCTAGAAAAAATCTATTATTCAGTAGGTGGTGGATTTATCGTGAATTCTGATGGGATCAGTGATA
>JACCDO010659661.1_pt1 | contig 18038 bp, 10 predicted proteins | sample 7446101 | NCBI WGS metagenome assembly JACCDO01 (sample SAMN15323440, study PRJNA562643) | freshwater metagenome | isolation source: river surface water | place: USA:Blue River Watershed | collected 2017-08-16 | reverse complement strand
TCCATGTAATAGTCATCGGCGGTGTCGGGCTCAACATACGCTTCTACGTAGCAGTCGATCGATCTCAAGCCGATACCCGCCATAGTAGATGAAACAGCGAGAGACTGCGGAGTTCCATATGCAATAACCCCGTTAATGTTGGCGGGAGTAGCGAGCATGGTTTGGTTCGTCGACCATTGTTCATACACGAAGAGGTACACGACTTTATAGGCCGTGTCATACACCACTGCCAAGGTGATCGCGTAGGTTTCAGAGAGATCAGACTTTTGCGAGAACAGATTCCAAAAAGCATATTCATAAGTTTTTGCTTCAGCGTAAGCATAAAATGCAGCGGCAGCAGCGGTGTCGGAGCCAACCATAAGTCCACCGAGAGTGGCGGACTTAATCATTACGTCTCTAGCTGATGTGACGCCAGTTAGTCCAGTTGCTACGTAAACACCATCGCCGCCATTACTACCATCGGAATCGTCAAAGTAACCACCTACACCTACATCACCAGACTGTGTAACTACTGTTGCACTAGCAGGAATGGAGGTGGGGGATGGGGTAGGAGCCAATTCAGAGTCGATGAAAGGATATACAGGCTGGTACATGACGCCGCATACATCATCGGTACTTTTCTCAATCAGGATGTAACCGTCCATTCCCCACGAGTCACCCCAACTGTTTTTCACCTTCCAGTAAGGAGTTCCGTCGGTCCATTCTCCGAAGCCAACCGCGAGAACTGCGTGATTGATGTCTTCATTAGGACAATTCTTTAACCCAGTCAAAACGCCGGATTCATAGTCATAAAAAGTTGTCATATGCTCGGGAACAGCAATTATAATACTCACAGGCTGCATAGTAATCGCGCTGGCTAGATCGTACACACTTTTTGGGGTAACATCTACGAAAGGAACGCTAGTCAATGTTCCAGTATTAGCTACAACAGTTGAAGCTGCTGCCGTATTGCATGCATCATCAAGACCAGTGTATGGATATGTAGCTTCGGCAGAGCAATCACCAAAAGTTGCAGCGCATATGAAAGAACTTTCCATTACACCACCGTTACAACCATCATTAACAGTGCAACAACTTATAAATTTTTGCTCAGATAATCCATTGAATGAAGTGGTACTACCTGAAGTACCTGGCAATGCCCCGTGAATTTTAAAATAAGCACCTTCGATAGCACCAGTAGTGGAGAAACTCCAACATGATCCGCAGCTACCTTGATCCTTAACCGCGGTCACCCCACCTGCTGTTACCCAATCAACAGAGGGTAATTTTTGTGTGTTTAATTTACGACCTTTAACATGAGGAAAGACTTCATGGTTAACTATTGGTACTGAATTAGGATTGTGCTTTGGAGGAACAAATCCATTCAATAACTTATTTCGATTTTCAGGAACTGACATTTCTCTAATCTTTTCTCTATTAGATTTTAAACTATACTTATTGTTGAGCTCTTCAAGCGACAAATGGGACATATGGTTCAAGCCCAAAGTGAATGAATTCTGCTCAGAATTGACCTTATTAATGTGATCGATACGTGCGTTAAAGATATTAAATCGCGCCTCCAATTCGTGATCTTTGATGTCTAAAGAGTACTTTTTAACATGATTTTCCCATAGTTGTCGACGATCGCCCTCAATAATGCGTGCACTCACCGTGATGGCTAAGATGCCAAGTAGAAGTAGACGGAACATCTCAAGTGTGACTCTAGAGCTGTCCTTCTTCTCCTGGTTGGATCTTTCCTTCCGAACAGATGCCCAAGGGCCGCTCAGTTTTGAGTGACTTTTAATCTTTTGTTAATAGTGTCATCAAATGACGATAACCACTGCAGTTCTTACTGATGCTGCACGTCCAGACTGACTAACTTCTTGGTCCAAGATTATTTCGCTGTCGATAAAACTTCGTACTAAATTTCTACACCCACAAAAATTTACTTCTTACAAAAATTAAATTTCGATCATCACGGAATCCGTGTAATTTATTTGGGTAAAACCCGAAGCAGAAACAGAGCCCTCTCTGTAATAGTTGGTAGCTCTCAAAGATAGATAGTTTGTTATCTAATAATTCATATTACTTTTGGAAACTCAAAGTGGTAAGTAATTAATTGAAGCTGCAGTAGGAATGGAGAGTTATTACCGCTCTCCGACTTCTTTGAAGACGTTGGATGTATTAGCAGAAGTGACTTCTGTGCCTGACCTAACAGATGACGAGTTAAGTCGCTACTGCAAACTTGCGCTAGATCAACAGTGCAAAGATGCTAAAAGTGTTTGCTCATTTCTGGTCAACAGATATCCACATTGGAGTACTATAGGTGAAAAGCAAAACAATATAACCCGAATACTATCACAGCTTAAAGCAGAGGAACAAGAACTAAAAGGATTAAGTCAAAATATCAACGAAGATGTAGACACTAAAGGTTTACTTGGAGCTAGCAGTATTCCAATAATGATAAAGAATTCTACATGTGAACGAAATGGAGTATTATTATGTCAAACAGATGATTTAGAGTTGAACTTTAGCAGTGATCTTGGGGCAATCGGTAGAATAACTGCAAACAAATCAGGACTGTCATTGGATATAAAAGGTAAACAGTACATAGGACAAATTATGAACGGTCCGACGATAATGATCCTTAACTTAGCTCCTCCAGTTGGCCAATCACAAAAATCTTACCAGCACGTTGGCAGAGTGGAGGTATTAACGAATGAGTACTGCCACTTAACATTTGACAAAGATACTTTAGGTGGTATTTCTGGTGTATATAGTAGAGATTTAGATTTGAATGTAAGTGACAATGAAGAGAATGATGAGCAGAATGAGATAACTAAGAGTACAAGCAAGAAGACAAAGTCAGCAAAACCTAAAGAAAACAAAGCAAAGAAAGTAGCGGAGGGAGGTAGTAAAACGGGTGGTAAAGTCACGAAGCCGAAGGCTACGACGACAAAAAAACCTCCAGCAAAACGAAAAAAGAATAACAGTGATGATGACGAGGATAGCGATGATAGTAGATACAGTGACAGCGATGGTAGTGCGATTAGTGTAGCGAGTGATGCAGACAGTGGCGACAGCAACGATGATGACGAAGGTAGTGACTTTGAAGTAACTAGTAGTCAGAAAAAAGCACCCAAAATATCCACTATAACCAACAGGACCAGGACAACAGCCAATAAAAAGCGCAAAGTTAAGAAGCCAGCAAGCAAGAAGAAGTAATAACATTGTGATGTATAATAGTTTACAGTGCAAGGACGTCTGCGTTCTTGCTTTCCCTTTTAGCTCCTAAGTCATACTTTTCCTTGCTTTCAGATCCTATTGTTCTTCCGCCGAACTGTAGATTAGGATCCAATGCTTGTAAATGTGACCTTCCTGCGTCACCTTTCATCGGAGCTAATTCCACGTTGGCAATATGCATCGGTATAGCTTCTGCAATTGGTCGGTCATCACCAGTGATGTATTCATATGCTTCAGCTGTCGCAATAGCAATCTTGTTATTGCCAGACTCTTGTTCATTCACAGCCTTTCCACCATCTTGTCTCTTATAATCAACAATTTTCTTGAATATATAATACAGAATATGCTTGGCGCTTCTCTCGCCGAAAGGCAAGTGCTGAACCACACCAAGAATTTCGCCGCTTTCTGCTATGTAGTATTCTAAATCCTCTTCACCGTTAGTGCACTTATTAGTGAGTTGAGCTAGACGAATCGTTTCTTTAGCGAAATGCTCGTCTAGATCAAATTGGTCTAATGCTGGTGGAGGAGGTTCTCGGATAGAAGGAGGGAAGGTGGCAGGTGACATCTTAGGCAATGGACACTCAAATTGGGGAGGGATTAACGTCAGAGGCTCATGAGGGACACCTAGCGTATCATACAGTTTAATTGTTTCAGGTATTAAATCTACGTCAAATCGAAACATGCTTAAGTCGAACATTTTTGTGAAATCTCTTGGCAGCTCGTCCATACCTTGTATGCAAGGCTTCAATGTTTGACTCAGTGATTCTAAGTATGGGATAGGCACAAGCTCGCTTAATTCGGCGTCTTGCCTATCCGATGTCATATCTAACTCAGTTTCACTTAATAACCACGAAAACAATAAATCGCACAATTTACTGTTTTCTTCTTTATCCAACCAGTCATCACCGAAGATTTCAGTTGATCCAAGCACAACTAATCGACCTCTTTGATTGTTAATATCTCCAACAGTTTCGGATTCCCATATTGCTGCAATTGGTCTATTTATAGGAAAAGAAATAGGCCCAGAAGATAGCAATGGTCGCGCAGGGCGCTGGACATTGATTGAAGAGCCATATGGATATACAAAGGGTAGTTGCTTCTCTAGTTGATTGTTACGGGAATTTGAAGGACCACTTGTCGCTTTTTTCATACCACCAGTGGAAAAATTATTTTTCTTTCGTACAACATCAGGGACTAATACACCTTCTGCAATAAATACTTCTTTTGGATGTAAATATTTATAAAAAACACTTCTCATTACACTATCATTGTTTGCCGTTATACCAAATCCTTCTAACAAGGAATTCATATTACAGCCTGAACCTTTATCACCCCCATCTCCGAGCGTAATTAAGGCCCTTCCACCACTATTTAAATATGATTTAAACTCTTCTACTTCTACGGGAGTAAGTGGCTCTCTCGACCCTGCAAACACAACAACATTTGCTTCAGCCAATCTTTCTTTTGTAATATCATCTTTATTCCTATAATACAATAAAATAATCAGTAATTGTGTAAATTATAACTACAAATGAAATTGGGATATAATTATTGAGAGTGCAAGAGATATCAAGTATTCAAGTCAAATCAAGAATTCTTACATTGAAACTTTATAGTTCGATCGAAATCTCCTCGATAACTTTTTGAAGCCATTGTTGGGATTATGCGTCTCCTTCTTCGTGCCGTTGAACACGACACCCTTCTTACCCTTCTCTTTGTCATCCATCGCGGCAAACGTGTGACTCTAGCCAATTTTTGGTTGTTTAAGTTTTTTAGTTTTTTTGAAAAATAATTCCAATAGGTTCCGATGTTGGTTGCTTAAATAGTGTAAATGCAAAGTAAAGAGAGGTAGATACGAAGATGGGAGGAAGCGGTAGCAAGTGCACTAAAATATTAACACTTGTATGATATTTTTAAATATGTAATTTATTTAGACAATGTTAAATTTACACTTAGTTTACTGCGCAGGTCACTCCAGGAACTAAAGTATGACCTAAACAACCGATAAAATCTTTCTAATTATTTGCTTGTCTCTTGCTTTTTCTCATTCACTTAACGACAATTCCGGCCAGATTCGTTCCCAACGCGAAAAAGAAACAAAAAGGAAAATGGCTCACTGGGGCTGGTTCGTCGTGTGTGTCGTCCTACTGCTTGCTCACATTAGTGAGGGCCAGTACAAAGAAGGGACGGACACGTATAATCAAACAATTCAGGCTGCTAAAAATGACTTAAAAGAAATTGTACAATCTAATCCAGATACAGTCGATAAATACTTCCCTGAGAAACTTGAAGTACCAAATGACGGTTATGTATATGATTATCCCAATATCATCTACTATCGAATTGGTATGTTAATGGATCCTTGCAGGTTTTTACCATATAACTGTTGCATGAATGTTTTCGGTACGGCAGAATACCCATCACTCCGCATCACTGGACATGAGCAAGAAAGATCACTTAAATATCCTGTTCTCGGCGACGATTATGTGGTATCTCAAAACTATGATTTAATATATGAGGACTGGTCCTCAGTTGCGTATAGTGCACAAAGGTGGGCTGATGATGATGTGATAATTGATAATGAGTGTGTAAAATTATCTACTCCACACAATTATTGTCTCGGCAAAAATATCGCATATAAGCGGAATGCTTTAAGACCTGCTTGTACGGATAATAATAATACCTATAACTCATTGTCAGGATGCTATTCACCGTTAAATGGCACTTGGTATCCGAAATGTGCTACTATCGCGTACACTCAAAATGCATTTGCCGCATTGTGTGAGAACGAAGAAAAAGCCGGCTTAGCAGATCATTGTGGCACATACATTGAAGTTCACATGCCTAATGGTTCTCCGATTTTCCCGGAAACTGAAATTGTTAGCTCTATTAAGGTCGAAACCCGTAATGTATCCGGATTTTACAGTGACATGCTACCATTGCTCTATAAGAACGACCCCAAAAAGATTTTATGCTCATATTCCGAATCTTTCTTACGTATTAATTCCGTGGTTTATATCAAAGATGGAGCTCCCGACTGTTGTTGTCCTCCACCTTTCAAAGACAGTGGTGCGAGAGGATTTGGATTACCACGTACTAGAGTTGGTTCAGCGATTTGTCCTTACGGCCCAACTGGAAACGGCCCATTTGCATATAAGTCAAAAACGCTAGAGGAGCAGCTTACAGTTGACACTTCTTTATTGTCGTATCCATTTTGCCCTGGTGGTCTAGATTCTCCTGATCAAATATTGTGCTCCAAGTTTGACTACATTGATAGACGACATTACCTAACTAATTGCAGTGAGGTCACGAGAACGGATCCGATTAATGCACAATCGTACACTTCCAACGAGCTACAAGGTAAAACGTATGACGACATATGCCCCTACTTCAGCACATGCGCCGTGACATACGATAATCATTTGTGTAAAGGCGACGATCGTCCGTTGACATTTCGCGGTAGAGTTGGAAAAGTAGTTAAACTAGATAACAGAGCTGCTATTCCACAAGTTTGGGTGACTTTCAATGACGGTAGAAGTAATTATCAGTTTGCGCAGGAGCAAGTCAAGCTTGAGACATACAAAAGTATGTATGAGTTGTGGTGGGTGGTTCGATCGAAGTCTGGATTCACTGTTCAAAAGAAAAAAGGGTTTAACATTACAGAGCCAATTTGTACCTTTGACAGTGTCAACAACAGATATTACCCCTACACCATGTTGGATGAAAATGACTTGCCACTTGCATCGTACCCTATAAATGTCTAGTAATGTAAATAAAGTAACTGTATTCTCCGCGCCATTCTGTTCAGCTCAGCCCAAATAACATACTCCTTAAGCTCCTAAAGTGAGTGAGTAAGTAAGTTGCTCTTGAGTCAAAGAGTCTTGACACGAAGCTGGTACCGACGCGGCCCTAGTTGGCGACTCGCAAGGTAAAAAATATAAGTCAGCCGAGAGCGACTTGGATTTTTCTCGTGCTGATGCGTTGTTACATGTCGAAAGCACAAGGTTCAGCGGTCTTTCTACTTCTGGCTTTGCTCATTGCGCGTACATGTGCCGATGCGCTTCCCTCGCCAACTATTATTGGAACGAACCAAGGAATAAATGACAATGTGCAGTATGGTTCATATGGTAAGATTAACAGTAAGAACTCTTCATTTCTGAAGCATATGACCCAAGAAATCATCAAAGATAAAGCTGGTGCATCAAATCAACAAGAAAAAATAAATAATAGTAAGAACTCGCCAGTTTTAAAGCATATGACCCAGAAAATCATTAAGGATAAGGCTGTTCCATCGAGTCAACAAGGGAAAGTAAATAATGTAGGGATTGCTAGACCAGTCTATAGTGCCCCCATAGCAAATAATGTTATGACACAACCGACTTATTCTCATCCTACTAATATCCAATTGAATACCCATTTTCATCAGCAAGTGCAGCAAATTGATCCAGCACATGAAGCCCAAGTTGCAGCCCAGAATAACCCGTTATTGAAGCAGGCTACTAGTGCAACAATCACTATACTTTTCATAATGCTGCTATGGCGGTCTTTGTTGTCGTACGAATTAGCAGATCAATTTTCTACTGAGTATATACGAATGATGGCAGTTTTACCAACAATTGGGTTATTATGCAGTAATTTGGTTGCATTTTTTACTGCATTAACAAGACCAAATAATTTGAATAAAAATCTTTTAAAAACTATTTTAGCTGCTAATATTATACGCGAATATATTGAGCTAGCTTACAATGTAGTCATGCTGGTACTGAATAATCCTACCGCGCAGGTGCCCAGAGAAATCTACTTTGGGCGATTCTTCGGGAACGTGTGGTGGCTGCTTCTCACTAGTAGCTTCTCTAAAACTAGGTGGACTTTATCGCAGTTCCAGAAGCCACTAGAGCATAACGCCAGCCCGCCTGATGACAGTTTTTCGCAGCAACCGCTAGAGGAGCACGACAGCGGCGAGTACTGAGAGACATAGTTGACTTTTGTATACTTATAAAATCTGTAATTATTTACATAAAATACATCAAACAGCTTCGACCGCGGCTTTGCCTGCATTGATAGATTCATAATTTGTAATTATTTGAACATCTGGTTCCATATCTTCACCGTACATCTCCAATCCCGCTATCAAAACGACAACGGCTATCATGTCGATGAATGTGATGTTGCTGCCATAAATCCCATTACCGTAGTCTACGTTGGTGTCGTATATACCGAGGGCAATAAAAGCTATGAATACGGCAGACGCCACACAACGGCCGAGTAACAAATTACTGGTCTGTAGCACCTGACCGATGCATTCTTGTATTAAAATAGTAGACAATACAAAGCCGACAACCAAGAAGATACTGTGCGAGCATGAGGTGTACGCGGTGTCGTAAATGGAGTCGTCGGTATTAGGGGTGTGACCTTGAATGCACGATAACGAATCAACAACATTAGCGCGGAATGATGACATGCTAAACCCACTCCATGTTGACGTGGTTAGGTTTTGCATTAAGTAGATAAGTGGGGAAAACATTAAGGCGTATATCAGCTGAAATAAATACGACCAAACGGAGATGTAGTGGATGTCAATGGGCTGAGACCATTGAATGATGCAGCGTTCTTTGTACAATGTGGCAACACCTAATAAACCACTAAAAAATACATAAAATATTGATGAATAAGCATACTGAATCCTGTAGTTCGCTTGCTGGCCACTGCTGACTAAGAATAAGAAGGGGCGTATCATGCTGATCACTATTGCAACCATAATGAGAACAGATCCCCTGATTTGCACCGGAGAATATTTCCTGTTTGGAAATACAATAAATGTTCCACAGATGAAACAAGGTGTGCTTGCATGAAGCAGAATAACAGTCATAGTTGGTGACACTCCAGATGCTGATACCAACAAACCAGCAAATTGAATTAGATCCATTAGAGCCATAATAGCTATGCTTGTCAATGGAAATTTCTTCATACGTGGTGTAATTTTATCGGTGAAACCTAATTTATACAATAATATAACTCCATTTACAGCCAATAACAGAAATAATATCAATACAATATATATAAAACGATAGGGTGTAATGCGATCAACAATCATTTTAAAACTTACTCGCTCACTTGCTGTAAAAAGCATAAAACCAGCGATTGAACCAACCAACACCCACTCGTCGAGAGTCCATCTATCAATGCGAATCCATCGAATTATTCCACTCGTAATACTATTGCATACATCTAAAAATTTCATTTTTGCTTGTGTCGTATTATTAACAGAATCATTTATCACTTGTAGCTTGCCCACAAATAACGTGTTACGATTGCTATTATTCTGTAGCAACCGATTCCTCTCGTTACTACTCATTGCTAGTTACTAATGTATCGTTTTAACGTCGTCTCAATACGTCATACATTGCTACGCCTTCCCCAAGAATTGGGTGAACCCATCTCCTTTCTTTTCCTGGAATGCTTCCCTACGCACGGTACTTTTTTCAGTCTCTACCTTGAGGTGTGGAAAGAGAAGGTCGAAAATAGGCGCAATAATTAATTCGTTACAAATAATATAGTAAATACAGACTTCCCGCCGCCACGCAGTCGACTCGATTACACTTGCATTCTGGGCTCGATGGTGACGTAGCGATTGATCATTTTCTCTGGTGACTGCATGAAGCATTGAATATAAGATTCTATTTTTGCGGTATCTATAGACTCGTTATTGAGTTGTATGGTGGTAACCGTGGTGCATTTGAAATGCATCAATGGGGGGTAAGTGATGTCGTTGTAGAGGCTGTAATCGTCTTGCAAAACAATCTTCATCCCAAATGCACTTGCGGTTATTGACGGATTCACCTTTCTGTTTGCTGGGCACAGAATTAGGCCATCACCTCCGTATAAATCCTCGAGTATAAAGAAGGCATCTCCGCCCGATGCAGTGCGCGAGATAGATACCAACACATTATTCAGAAGCATATCAACTAACTTATTGCGCATTTCATAATGCTTATTTTCTAGTGGCACTTGACTTGCGGATTCGTCGGTTGCAATCTCGGGAAAAGAGAAAGCAGTCGCCTCCGAGGCACCAGAATTAGCATTGTCATCACTTGATAAATCGTTCCGCAAGAGTTCAACGGCCTTTTCAATTGACGACGTCCTTTTCGTCGACGTAACAGGCGATGTTCTGGACGATTCTGCCCCTGATATAAATGTCAAAAGCTTGTCGATCTCGGTCTTGATGACTTCTAAACTACAAGATCCCGCATATTCTTGCTGATTCAAAACAATTTTTTCTCTTGCAATGTCTTTAATACCTTGCTCAATATCTTGAGAGTTGAACGTGCGCAGTGGAATGGAGATCATAGATAAGTACTTCTTGTATTTTTGATGATACGAACTAATAATTTCATTTGGAGATGAATATTCTTCACCTTTTAACCACGCACGAACTGAAGGATTTACACTGGCCACAATATCGGCGTTCTGGCATTCCTTCTCCAATGCTTCACGGTTTTCTCGTATCCAATGAAAGTAGTCATCAATATAGTGCACTAGTATGCGCACACAGTCTTTGAGCGACTTATTCAGTATGTCATCACCCAATTTTCCTTTGATAGTATTGACCACCCTGTGAATAGTGTTTTTGATATCTTCAGCTATAGCACGTGTCCCTAAGAGGTGGCATGTTAAACATGTCAGTACTATTGGTGTATACTCAGTTATAGTCAAAATAAAAGGCACCAATGATGACAATCGAAACGTTATTAAATTAATTGCTATATTCCTTCTTCTTATGTCCAATTGCGTATCATTTCCATGCTCAAGTAAGTTCTCTTCTGCTACTTTGAAAAACGTTAATAAGTCACTAATTAAATACTTTAAAGACGAAATTAATCTCTTCTCACTTAAACTATTATCTAAGGATTGATCAATATTGAAATATTTTCCCACTCCAGCTAGTGATGATAATGTTGGAATACTTAGAAATATTACTAATAATTCTTTAATTGGTGCTAAACGAACGTATACACTTTGCTTTGACCAACAATGAGCTAATGATTGGGCTAGTGATAATTCTATTATTGTATTAACTACTTTCTTGACACTTTCACTAGATCTAAACATTCCAAGTGAATATACAATGTCTTCACCCTCTACTGCCTGAACTATTGACACATCCTGGCAATTTTCATCTATACTACGACTGGTAGTATTAGGCGATAGGGATGGAGACGATGGGGATGAAACAACAAAGGAATTTGTAAATGGAGTATGATTAAACACTACTGGTGCTGGTGCATCACTTCTTGGTGTCATTGGCGATTGTGCCGATACACCACCAGTTACGAAATTCTCAAACAACTTCTTCATGACCTCATACCTCTTGGTTTCTGAAGGTATATATCAGATATTTTTCCGGAAATGACTAGCGGAACCTGTGACCGGTAGCTCAGACCTGTTTAGAAGATATACTGCTTAATATACAAGTCTGGCGAAGCCCCAAGGCATCGGTACTGTACTCTAAGCTCGGCCCAAGACCGCAAAAACTTTGAATAGAATTGTATTGTGACCGATAGGTAACTAACTACGGAACTAATGCTGCCTTGAGCTTTCGTAGCTGTGGATGACGGGGTAATGCGTTGAGGATGAAGATTCAACCACTTGGTAATAGATTTTAATGGTTATACACACTACAAGTACTATTACTACTACAACTTGCTGTCGGTGTATATAGAATCAGGCTGCTCCGATGCGCCGCCTACCTTCGTATTGTAGAAACTCTTCGTCTTATTGCTTTTGACATATTTAAAGTCGCTGTTATGCACTATGGGATTGTCTGTCGCTTCAAATGCGTCATTAGATAACCTTTTGACATTAACAGTATTACCAACGGCTGAATTGGCTTTACTCGCATCAGCGAGTAGTCCTCTCTTAACCGCCTCGTCTCTGCTGAATATTACTGCTGTTTGAACGAAACCTGCCAAGTATTCTCGCTTAATGACAACGAAATCTACCCCATTAGTTAATTTTTCTCCGACAATTCTCTCGGCAAAGTAATCGCCAATTGATACTATATTTCTTCCGAATACCGTTAGATTATACGTATAGTTATCGCAAAATCCCATCATCGAATAGATGATTTCCATGACAATACTGAACAGCTGCACGGTAATAAAAAAGTCAAGTAGTATGAACGGCACACGTCGACCGGTGGTGAAAAGACAGGCCAATATTAGCGATATAGCCATGATTATAACTACTGGGACGATGAAGAATCTACTTAGAAAGATGATGAACAACTTCAATTGTTTGTTGCTCGAAATGCTTTCGTTGCTCTCTACGCATGGGACTGAATAAAGGTATATTATCCCGATTCCAACGGCTATAGATATCGGTGTAATGATGAAGATTTTAACAAATGGATCCATGTATTCAAAACCGTCGACGGAGTAATACTGAAATAGCGCTGCTAGGAACTGTGCCATAACGAACACAACGCACTCCTTCACAATATACACTAGAATGCGACCGCGCGAGCCAAAATTATTTGTATTGTCAATAAAATATATCATATTAAAAAATTGGTGGTTGTTACATAGAAACAACATCAAGTTTTCGACGTAACCAGGCGTAAACGATATTGTGGTAAAGCACAAGTTCAACTTTAATCCGTTAGGAAACAACACCGGTTTGCATCCCAGCAAATATCGTCGACTTATGGCATATCGCACGTAAGATGCGTCATACTTGTAAGCATCGTTAACTTTTAGACTTTCTTTATTCACATCATCATCATCAGTGATGGTTATCCTATTTACAGTTCCGTCTATTCCTTGACTAAGCAATCGGGCAATTTCTTTGTTTCTATGCACAATGCCGTTGAAAATCCGTACTTCACCGTTATACACGTCCGTCGTTTGCTGCGAATATAGGGTGTAAAACCCGGAGTTGAACGACGACTCGTTTAGTAAGTCGACTGTCTTTTTGCCGTACCCTGATCGCTTGAACAGATACAATATGATGTATGAAATCAGGAAATATGCAACAAAACTTCCGAGGTAATACTTGGTTTTTTCTCGGACTGATTTCCCAGATATTGAATCAAAAACGGAAATATCTATATCTGATAGAGTAGGTTGAATGGTTGGAGTCAAACTATTACCAGAGAAAAAAGTTGGCACAACTGTAGGAGGTTGCGCATCTATGTATATATTGAAAACATTACCACTGGAAATTGCACCAACTATATAATCACCAGACGACGAAATATCTAATAGTTGCCAGCTGCCACTGAAAGCTTGGGTAGAAAATGTCATGCCGTAGTCTGTAGATACATAAAGTGATCCCGCTGCTGTTGCTACTTGAACTTTGCCATCGTTGGACAGACACATAGTGCCTGGAGATGAGACCGAAGTGACATTCCATGTATTGCCATAATCAGCAGAACGATAAAGATAACCGCCACGAGCTTGAAATCCAAGTTGATACATACCTGAACTAGACATTGCAACAACATTTAAGTTTGCTGATGAAGTAACACTTGTCCAACTACTACCAAAATTAGAAGATATGTAAAATGTAGTTGAAGAGTCGGTCACTGCTGTTAAATATTGGCCGGTGTACGAAATTATAACACCGCACCAATAAGTACCACCAGATGGTGTAATCGTTTTCCACGTCAAACCATAGTCTGATGAAATCGCGATATTTCCACCATAATCAGCGTATTCACTTGCTGCTTGATATTGTCCACTTCCGCTTAAAGATACTGTAGTCCATTGTGCAGAATAAGCAACAGCTACAAATGTTTTTCCATAATCGTCTGATCTGTATAAATAATGAGACACACAACCACTAACCCAAGGTAAACAATATACAGTTGTAGCAGTTTGATACTTTCCAGTCTCAGAAATATCAATTTTACTCCATGAAGTATCACCAATAATAGTTTTATTACTCCATGTACTACCAATATCAAATGATTGATAAATCTTACTGGTGCTTGTTAAAATAGATTGCACACTACCATCTGATGATATTGACACAGAACTCCAACTTGAAGCTGGTATGGAACTCTGACTCCACGTTACTACAGTCGCATCTGCTGGAATACCAAAACTGCACCAAATTGCTATAAATAAAAGAAATAATAACCTTATTCTCATCATTCTTGATTGATTGAGATTAAATTACTTATACCACACAGATGAATATTGCTTGCCGATTACTACTTATTGCTACTAAATCCAATTTAACAATTTTAACATAATCAGCCTTATCTCGTGGTGAATTTAGGATTCACCTTAGACAAGTACTTGTATTTTATTTTTTTTTTTTTTAGATTGACTCCGGGACCCAGGAGTCCTGTTAAACTCTAGTTTTATGACAACCGCAGTACATTTCAGTCTGCTTCAGCTTATACCGAAGTGCTTAATTATACTCTCCCTCTCTCTTTCTCTTTCATCATGGTCTCTGTTCTCGGGCCAATCATTACCATATTTAGCGAAGGGGCCGGGGGCCATGGTACCTTGCAGTTTGAGCCAGCTGCTCGCCCAAAGCCCGGCAGCTGCTACTCGTTCTTTGGTTTCGATGTCATCATCAGTGTGGTAATCAGTAGCAAATTTGAAATATTATAATGTCACATAATGCAACCCATTCCACGACATTATTGTCATCAGATCCAAATTACAAGAGATATCCAGAAGTGCTTTCACTAGAATGGCGTTTTACACACAGTATTGCATATTTAATAGGAGGATTAACATTTACATTGGGTTCGATATATTACCTCCCAGATATGTATGATGAAATATCAGGTGCAGTATTCTTTCTTATTGGAAGCACTGCATTTGTATTTGCCGATGTTTTCGAGTTATTCAAGAATAACCATGTAGGTTGTTGGGACTATAAGCCATACGAGAAGAGTTATGAAGAAAAAGTGGGGAAATATATGCAATATCCCGCAGATACTTGTCTTGGTAGCTATTCAAGGGCAGAAAATGGTATTAATTTTGCATTTTCTGCTACTGGATCATTTTTTTATTTAGTTGGATCAGTATTATTCTTCCCACAATTAAATATTTTAGATGGCACAATTGTTTTTATATTTGCATCATTAATTATTGTATTATCACAATCATGGAAATTATACAGAGCAGCATACAATATTGAAGATCAATCATTCAATTTAACTAATTTTTCAAGAGACTTACCTGCTATAGGTATTGATACTGGTGCTGGTTTAGGTGGACTTTTTTATGCAGTTGGTTCAATTTATTTTCTACCAGTTTATGATACCTCAGATACTGCTGAGACCACTGCCGCTACTTGGTTTATCTTAGGTGGCATCGCCTTCACTACTTCGGGTTTATTCATGATATACAGATATTTTTTTACTAAAAACTATCCCCACGACGAATAAAAGTGTAGTAATATTATATATTGTATGTTATATGTGTGTGATTTTCTATTTTACTATTGATTTGATTCTTTACTATTGATTTGATTCATTTTTCAGAGAGTTTAAGATGCGGACATTGTGATTTGTAGAAACCACAGAATCTTACCTTACATCGTCATATATATTCTTTCTAACAACTCTTCCAAAAGCGAATTGAACATTGCTTAGTCGTCGTTTTTGGTGAATGCCCACTCACAACCCTACCTTCAAATCCGGAACTAGCTAATTACTGGTTTTACTTACTCAGAAATCCATCCAATTCGGCGACAACACAATCGTTAAAAATGAGTGACAAAATGATGAACTTCGCAGCTGACTTTGCAGCAGGTACCTTCCATACTGCATAATCAACGTGCTATTGCTAGTTACCTTCGTATGCATAGTAGTATGATATGATGATAGCTACAGCGTATCTTCTTTTAGTAACTGATTTTCTCATATAATATTTCTTTTATAGGTGGTATCTCTGGTGCTGTAGCTAAAACTGCAACTGCTCCTATTGAACGTGTTAAATTGATTATCCAAACACAAGATGCCAATCCTTTGATCAAGTCTGGTCAAGTCAAGCGTTACACTGGTATCATGGATTGCTTTACACGTGTTGCTTCTGAACAAGGCATCAAGGCATTTTGGAGAGGAAACTTTACCAACGTCATTCGTTATTTCCCAACTCAAGCATTTAACTTTGCATTCAAGGATACCATTAAAGCATTATTCCCAAGATACAATCCTAAGACTGAATTTGGTATGTTTTTCTTAACCAACATGGCATCTGGTGGTCTTGCTGGCGCTGGTTCATTATGCATTGTATATCCTTTAGATTATGCTCGTACTCGTTTAGCATCTGATGTCGGTGCAGGACAAAAATCATTCAACGGTCTTGCTGATTGTTTAGCTAAGACTGCCAGAGGTCCATCAGGTGTTATGGGTTTATATAACGGCTTTGGTGTATCAGTTGCTGGTATCATCCCATACCGTGGTGTCTACTTCGGTATGTTCGATTCCCTTGCAGGTATCAACCCATACAGAAGTGATAGAGGATTTGTTGGCTTAGCATCTAAATTCGCTATTGCCCAAGCCACCGCCATCACTGCTGGTTATGCATCATATCCTTTCGATACCATTCGTCGTCGTTTACAGATGCAATCTGAGAAACCAAAAGACCAATGGATTTACAAGGGCACTGTTGATTGCTTCTTCAAGATCATGAGAGAAGAAGGAACTAGTGCCTTATTCAAGGGTGCTGGTGCAAATGCATTACGTACCGTTGGATCAGCTCTCGTGCTTGTTCTTTATGGTGAAATTAAAACCATGTTAGGCTTCGAAGGTGGTGTTGGTGGCTCTGAATAAAGACATGGTTAGATGTATCGATTCAAAATTGCATTTTTGATTTCAGTAAATTTTGAATTGTGATAGATAAAAACATAAAGCACTAGTATTGTCTTTTCTTTCATTTTCTTAATACATATCTATAATTATACACTAGTAAAGTATTGGACTCCACGGCTTTTTGTTCATATTTTCCTACGACATCATGTCGCCAAGGAGGCAAATTAATGCCTGGGGGATGTGTATAGAAGTCTTGCAACGAATAGTAATCACAATAAGATGCTATGATATTCCGGATGTGCTCATGGTAACCTATGTCATCGGTGGTTATTGTTAAAATAGATGATGATTTCATTTTTAAAATAAGCAAATCAATGATATCTTTTCGTACTATGCGTTTTTCTTGATCTTTCTCTCTACTCCATGGATCTGGAAATAGAATATATGCATTATTAACGCTATTGTTTGGTAAATTTTGTAAAAAATACAATGCATCACTCCTAACCAAATTGCAATTGGTAATGTTGTGTGCTTTTAGCTTTGTTACTGTAGTTGCTATCGACGACCTTCAAGTAAATAATTAGTGCATGAATAAATGAATTAAAAGTGAATATAAAAAATGAATGTATGTATCTACCTGTGAATGTCACACCCGATTACATGCGACATTCCAATTAAGTTATTCTTACATAAATTTACAAGAAAATCACCAGTGCCACATCCAATTTCAATATCTAGCTCTGTATTCGCGGGAAGTGCTATCGTTTCATTGAACTTAAGAGGAATGATATAGCTTGGACCATCGATGCTAAGAACTTGTTTCTGTTTCTTGGTCAATGTACGTTGTTTGTCCTTATACCATTTCGATGCTAAAGGAGACGATGCCTTGTATTTCATCATTAACAGAGAGCGACCCTCCGCAGTACGCATTAGCAATAGTAACAATGTGAGAAGCGCAACCCACATCATGTGTCCTTAATGGCTACGAATATTTGCCAGGGATGGTCATTTCCAATGACCTTTTCTCCTTTTGTTGGGTATG
>JACCDO010606056.1_pt1 | contig 18038 bp, 11 predicted proteins | sample 7446101 | NCBI WGS metagenome assembly JACCDO01 (sample SAMN15323440, study PRJNA562643) | freshwater metagenome | isolation source: river surface water | place: USA:Blue River Watershed | collected 2017-08-16 | reverse complement strand
TTTAACAATGCTGATTTTTTAATAATTTAATGCTGAAAATGCTGAAAAATAAAATAATATAAAAATAATATATTATTATATATAAAGTATAATAAATGGTTAATTATGTTTGTGATAAATGTGGAAAAAATTTTTATAGAAAGTGTAATTATTTAGATCATTTAAATAAAAAAAAACCATGTAAAGAAAATCAGCAAATCCTCATAAATCCTCAAGATATAATAATTTCTAAAGAGGAAGAAAAAAAAAATAATTATCAAGTTATTGAAGAAGTTGTTGAAGAAGTTGATGAAGATATAAATAACTATTTATGTTGTGGTTTTTGTGGTTTAGTTTGTAATAGAAAAGATAATTTAAAAAGACATATTGATAAATTTTGTAAAATAAAAAAATTACAAGACCAAGAAAAAGAAAATATATTTAAAATATTATTAGCAAAAGATGAAGAAATAAAAAGAATAAATGAAGAAAATAAAAAGAAAGATGAAGAGAATAAAAAGAAGGATGAAGAGAATAAAAAACAGATTAATGAATTACAAGATTATATAAAAAATTTATCGAATATGAATTTTGAGTTAAATAGTAAAGTTTCAAAGTTACTAGAGAAAATGTCCGTATCAAATATAAACAATGGTGTAATAAATCAGGTTAATCAGATAATAATAGGAAAAGACAAACTATGTAATTTTGGAGCCGAAGATATTTCAAAAATAGACACAAAATTGTTTAAAAAGGTAAGAGGTAAATTTGGTAAATTTATTTTTCGACAATGTGCAGAAAATATTTTTAATAATCTTCCAAATAATAAAACGCTTTATATATCAGATTTATCAAGGGAAAAAGCAATGGCTTATGAAAATGGTGATTGGAAATTAATTCCTATGCAACGCGCAATAGACACAGTTAATGAGCAAATTAGAAAATATTTTATTCATAATGAAAAACACTATGAACTTTTAAAAGATCCAAAATTAAAAGCAGCATATGATAATGAAGTAAAAAGGCATTATAAGATGTATTATCAAGAATATGATAATGATAACGATAGATATCAACCTCCTCAAGAAAGATTAGATGAATTTAATAGAGTAGTTGCTGATGAACTAAAAAGATTTTTTTATGATATAAGAGATAATGTTAAAACGAATTATGAAAATATTAGAAAATCAATAATGGATGATAATATATTAAAACAAATTGATTATGAACCACCAAAACGAGGTAGAGGTAGACCTAAAACTAAAATTATTGACCCAGTTAAAATTCCTAATTCAAAAAAAAATAATAAAAAAAATAATAAAGAAAAAAAAGATGAAAAAAATAATAAAGATGAAAAAGATGAAAAAGACAAAAAAGATATAAATAATAATAAATTAAATGAAGATAAAAAACAGGATAAACCAAAAGACCAAGAACAAATACAAGTTCCTAGAGTATGTTCAGATAATCCAAACATAATAGATATGGGAGATGGATTATATATAACACGTAGAAAGAATAAAATATTTAATATTGAGTAAAAAAAAATCTATTAGAAATATATATAAAATTAAAAAATGGAATTAAATTTTTCGATAGGTAGAATTATATTACTAACATATATAATAATAGCATCAAGTTATTGTACAAATTTATTTTCTCGTGGATTAAAAGAGTCACTTGAAAATAATAAATTTGCTCAGCATTTGGTATTAATATTATTAATAATGTCTCTAATGATATGTTTTGGTAATCCATTTAGTGTAAAAGTAACAACAAATGAATATTTTAATATGATTATAATGAGTTTATTAGTATATGTTTGGTTTATCATGACAACAAAATTAGATTTATCATGGAATATAGGAGTATTGATTTTATTAACAATATACTTTTTATATGAAAGTAAACAAATTTCAGATTATAATCAAGTAATTTCGGATTCAACTACAAGTACAAAAGCTAAACAAGATATAATAGATAAATATAATCAAACTCAAAAATATGTATTAATTGGTATATTTGGATTTACTGTGATAGGAACATTAGTATATGCGAATGAAAAACAAGAACAATATGGAGGAGGATTTTCTATTGAACAATTTATTTTTAATTAAAACTAAATATTAATTTTTTATAAACTAATATTTAATGTAAAAAAATTATAAAATTTTTAAATTAAAATGCATTAGCATATCCCGAACTCATTGAATTAAATGAATCAATAGGAGAAGCAGAAGCTAAATTATACGATGCCATTTGGTTAGCCATTTGATTAGACATTTGAGAGGATAGATAATCAGAATGATCCAATTGTTGACCAAGATAATCCGAAGCTCTAAAATTAAATGAATCTTGTAATGAAGTAATATAATCAGAATTTGGGTATGCATTTGAATTAGATGAATAATTAGAAAAATTTTCATTGGTATTGTATGGATTATTAATACTAGAAAAATTAGCCGAATAAGGAGCAGATGGGGTAGAACTAATTCTAGTAGCCATAGAATCTCTATCAACCATTGAAAAAGTTTCAGGAAGAGAAGGTCCAAGAGAAGTATTAGGAATTCCAGAATAATTAGCATCACCAGAATTAGATATTAATTGACCACTCATTTTACTACCCATTTTTTGGGCTTGCTGGGCCATTTGTGTAAGTTTTTTATATTTTTTAGATTTTTTAGATTTTTTTTTTGATTTACCATTGGAATCATCACCATTATCAACATTATCACCATTATCACCATTTTCATCAGAATCTTTTTCATCAGAATCTTTATCATCAGATTCTTTTTGCATATTATATTGAGTGATAATCATAGGGATATCATCAGGTTTAATATCAAAATCTGAATCAGAACCTGATGGTTTGGGGAAATTTAAAAGATTAGTATTAAAATTAGTAGAATTTAAATCAGAATCAAATTTACCGATTAAAAATAAAATCAAATGTGCATATTGTGAATTATAAGGAGGTTGTAAAATTTTTTCACTTTTAGCAACATTTTCATAAAATATATCTAAATTTTCAGATGAGTTGTAAATCATTGCAAAATATTCAACTAATTCTTTAATATCACTTTCACTATAAACAGTTGGAATATAAGCTAATACTTTAACAACACTATCAATAACTCTAATTTTATTTGGATCAGTTAAATGTGGAACAATATATGTACTTAATGTTTTAGGGGGCATTAATTCTTGAGTCATGTCAAATCCTTCAAAAAAGTTATTCTCAAGTAGATTACCAAATGTTTCTTTAAATACAACAGCTTCAGTTTGATTTAAGTCAGCTCTTTCTTCAGGGGTTAATTCTCTTTTTGTAACATACAATGGTTTACAAAGTTGTTCATTTTTAGGAACCACATAAACATCATAATTATAAATAAATACAAAAATTATTATTATTATTAAAATTAAAACTATATGTTTATTTGTTAAACTCATGCTATATAAATAATATATATATTATTTATAAAAAATTGAATTAACTAAAATATACTTTATTTAAACTAATAACACTTAATATATATTAATTAGAATAATGCCTCCTAAAACTAAGAAATCGGATGTATCTGAACAAGATATTAAGGAAACCAAGCCTAAACGTTCTACTAAAAAGAAGGAAACTATTTTAGAACCTATTAAGGTAGAAGAAGAAGAAATTCCTGAAGTTAAAGAGGAAGTTAAAGAGGAAGTTATTGAAAAAAAGATAAAAAAGGTTTCAAAAAGTAAGAAAGCAGAAAAGATAGAAAAAACAGAACATTTAGAAGAAGATAAAATAGAAGTTGTTAATGATAAAAACGAACCTGAAGACAATTTATTTGACCAAATTAATTTAGATATTAAATTTGAAGAAACTGTAGAATCTAAAAAGGAAAAATCAATTTATGAATCAGCATTAGAACTAGAATGGGATAATAATTCAATAGCTAATAATAAAGAATCTAAAGAATCTAAAGAATCTAAAGAATCTAAAGAATCTAATCCAGTTAATATTTCATATAAAAACACTTTAAAACAAAGAAATAATTTGAATGAAAACTCAAACTCAAATACAAATTCATATAAAAGGAATTTTATAGAAAGGAATAATTCAAATGATAATTCTAATTCTTATAAAAAAAATTATCAAGAAAGAAATTATCAGGAGAGAAATTATCAGGAAAGAACTTATCCGGAAAGGAATAATTTTACATCAAATCATCATGATATGATAAATGAGGATGAATATAAAAAAATGGATTCGACAATATTTAAGGGTATAACAAATATTCAATTAGTATCAGCATTATTTGTCAGATTAAAGAATGATGGAAATCCTTTATCACGAGAAGCTTTAGGAATATATCGTGTATTAATGAATCCGACAGGTTCATCATATAGGATAAATAATTCAAAATTTTTGAATTTAAAGAAAAATGAAATTGACGAAGACAATGAAAATAATGAAAAAGAATCAGTAGGTAATGATTCAAAGAAATTAAATAAATCTAAATACGAAAGTAAAAGTAATTTGAAATATAATAAAAGAACGGGATTAAGGAATTATGGATTTGGAGAAGAAAAAATTACAAGAGAAATGGAAATTAACAAAGAAGTAGAAAAAGAAGAAATTCAACAAATAATTCCTCGTGGAAGTAGGAAAAAATAATTTTGATTTGTGAAAGTAGAAAAACAAATTTATAAAATCGATAATAATTTTTAATATAAATTTTTTTTAGTATAAAATAAATTTATTTAATTATTTTTTTATAATTTATTAATATTAATATGATGGATTCACACGTAATTATAATAATATTATTATTAGTGCTAATTGGATTAAATTTATGGGATATGTTTAGAAGAGAGTCATTTTCGAGTGTAGCTGGTAATTTTTCAAATGTAGATTACAACACAATGGAAGTAAAATGTGATAATTTAACAGGAACTGATGCATGTGTAGTAAAGACAGTAAAACCAAAAAGAAAGGAAGTTTGTACAAAGAAATTAGATTTCATAAATCCTACTAAGAGAATTCAAGATATGAATGCGAGAGCATCAGTAAAGAACATGGAACAATTAAATAGAAGAGATAAAGAGTTTCAAGATGATATGGGTATGAGTTTAGACCAATTAGCAAATAATTTTGATGATGATGTAGATTATGTTGTAAATATTAATAGAGAAAAAAATAATTCAAAAATATTAAATATAATAGATAATAAAAAATATAAAGATAATAATACTTTAAGTGATATTGATGAACAATTATTATCATTAAGTTAATTTTTTTAATTCAATAGTTTAATTTATAAATACTTTAAAGTATAAATTAATTTTTGCGTTCAATTAAAAATATATACAAATATTTTTTTTTATTTAATATCACCAATAAAAAAAAATATTATTAAATATATATATATAAATGCCAAAAAATTATAGCTGTGAAAACACAGATTCATGTTCTTTAATGTCTGTATCTTGTTTAAATACATCATCCAGTTCTTCTAGTTCTTCTAGTTCTTCTAGTTCATCTAGTTCATCTAGTTCTAGTTCTTCTAGTTCTTCTAGTTCTTCCAATACTCTTTGTCCCAGTTCTAGTTCTCTTTGCCCCAGTTCTAGTTCTCTTTGCCCTAGTTCTAGTTCTCTTTGTCCCGATTCTAGTTCTCTTTGCCCCAGTTCTAGTTCTCTTTGCTCTGGTTCAAGTTCTTCTTCATGTAATACTTATTCTGATAAAACTTCTTGCTCAACTACCGATAGTTCAAGTTCTTGTGCTCCTTGTCACAAATCAGATTCATCTGATCCTTGTGAAAAGTTAGATGGTAAAGTATGTCAAAAACTTGTTAAGAAATACAATTGTTCTAGAGAAGAATTATTAGCAATTTCTGATATTATTGTAATGTTAAACTTTATCAGAAGTAAATTAACTGCTGTTAAACCCAATGTTCTTGTTAGACAATGTGAAAAATATTCTGTGTTTGATAACATTGCTTGGTTAGAAAGTTTTGTTGATACTTTATTTTGTGTTTTAAGAAAGAATGAAGCTTACAAAGTAATTAAAGTAAAAGAATGTAAATTAAAGAATGATTCTGATGAAATTGTTTCTAACAGAACTTATATTCTTAAAGTTAAATACAATACCAAGAAAGGCTGTGTTACCAGAAACATTCCCATTACTTTCCAATGGACTCAATTAACTAATAATCAATCTCCTGCTTACAATGCAGTTTTAGATTTAACTATTAGACAAATTACCAATGAAATTACAGCTTTAGATGCTGCCTCAGTTGTTCCCTTTCTTCATTAAGCAATTGTAATTTAACATAGTAATAAAAGTTAAAATATTTTAAAAATTAGTTTTATTTGTATAATTATCTTATATAAATAGAAAGTATAATGATTACATTAGTAATAAAAAAAGATGAAATATATAGTAAATATTAATATAATAATTAAGTTAACTTAAAAAGAAGCCAATAATATTAAATATAAATATGAGTAGTATTTCGAGTAAATTAAATATGTCTGATTATGTTGTTTTGTCTCAATTAAAGAAGAAGATGAAAAGTTATTTAACTGAGATAGGATGTGATAATTTCAAACAGAGTAATTTTTCTAAGGGATTAGTTATAAGTTTAGTAATATTATTGGAAGAGTTATTATCTGACACATTAAAATATGTAGTTAAAAACGATACAGATGGATTATATAAGATTACACCATTAATAATTAATACAATTTTAAATGAGAGTTCTAAATATAATTTTATGTTAAAATATTTGAAATCTTATTCAAAGACAATCAAATACCATGAATCTGTATTTTTTAATATTAAAAAGGTATTGGATAATTTAGAATCTAAATATGGTGCAAAATTAATGGTAGAACCTGAGACAAAGAATATGTTAAGTTATATTATTTTATCTTCCCAATATGATTTTATTAATTTAACAGTTAACATGGTTAAATATGCAAAGAAAAGAACAATTAGTATTGAACCACTCAATCATAGTATTCGATTTTTAGTTCACGAAGATATTTATGCAAAGATTGATTTAAAATTAGATAGTATGGATGATGAGAAAGTAGTAGAAGTTGAGGAAGATGAATCAGATGAAAAAGTTGTTGTAGAAGATGATTCAGATTCAGATTCTGATGAAGAATCAACTTAAAAAAATTAAAAAACTTGAATAGTTTATCCAATAGAATTTTTAATAATAATATTTTAATAAATATTATTCAAATAATTTTTTTAATATAAGTTTAGATAAATTTTAATATATATCTAATAAGTTTTATATAAGATGATTGAAAAGAAAAAGAAAAATAAAAAAGCAAAAAAAGCTAATAAAGCTAAAAAGTTTGTAATTGATAGAAATAAATTACATAGTGCGACAAGTTTAGTAAATTATGTAAGATCAGATTGTATAGTAGATTTTATAGAAATAATAAATCGGAATAATTTATCAATTGATTTGGAAGATAATTTAAATATAAAAAAGAAAAATGAGTTTAAACAAGAAGTTAATCAAGACCAAAATTATAATAATTTTAATATATCAAATAATTCGAATAAAAGGAAAAGGTCATCATCTTTTGATTATATAGTAGAGGATGGAAATAAATTTGAACAAAATATAATAGTAGAAATAAAAAATAAATTGGAAGAACAAGATGAATTAAAAAATTTGATAGAATTAGATGATGTGGATATATTAGAACGATATAAAAAAACAGTTGGGATATTGGAAAAAAAGTCTCATGATATAATTTTAGGAGGTATATTAGTAAATCAAACAAATAACACATATGGATATCCTGATTTAATAGTTACAGGATATTGGATAAAAAAATATATAGTTGATAGTCCAGAAGATATAAGTTTGGATAGAAGTAATTATTATATTATAGATATAAAATCATCATGTATTAGTTTGATTCAATCAGGAAATCTAGTTGCTTCAGGTTTATTATATGATGGTTATAAAGCTCAAATATTTGTATATACACAAGCTCTAAATCAAATATTAAAATCAAATATTACTCAAGGATTTATATTAGGAAAAAATTATCAATATTCTCAATCCGGTACAAAAATAAAAGTAGATGATCCATTTGGTAAATTAGGAATAATTGATTATAAATTTGAAGAATCATCAGGAAGAAATTTTGAAGAAAAAATAACTCAAGCTGTAAAATGGAAAGATTATTTAAAAGAGAATTATCAAACATTAAAATTAAATCCTATAAATAATGATTTGCTATATCCAAATATGAAAAATCCCTATGATAAGAATTTTAAGAGAATAAAAAAAGAAATTTCGATAGTAAATAAAGAAATTACTTTACTATGGAATTGTGGAATAAAAAATAGACAATTAGCATGGGATCAGGGTATAAAAAATTATGATGATAAAAATTTAACTCCAGAAATACTTGGATTTGAAAAAAATTCATCAAGATACAATATATTAAACAAAATGTTAACAATTAATAGAGATAAATCAAATAAATCAAATAATTTATTATTTGATAAAACATCCAATACAAATAATTGGAAAAAAAAATTAACTTATGAATTTTATGTTGATTTTGAAACATATTCAACTGAAAAAATGTATGGGGAAAATATATCCTATACTGATGATGATTATTTAGAAAATATAAATACACACCAAATATATATGGTAGGGGTAAATTACGTAGAAAATAATTTAAATAAATTTAAATGTTTTATTATTCAATTTATTCCAGAAATTAAACTAATTCAAGAACAAATTAATTTAAGAAAAAATTTAAAATGTTCCCCAGACTGTTATATTTATTGTTTGTCAGAAAAAGATCTAATAATAAAATTTACTGATTTTATTAATTCATTTGAAAACAAATCAAAAAAAAATATTAATCCAACTAATATATTTGATAATACACGTTTAATTCATTGGTCAAATGCTGAACCAGTTTTATTTAAGAAAAAACTTATAGAATATAATTTAAAAGATTTCAAATATATGTTGCCTTGGTATGATTTATTAGAAATATTTAAAAATGAGAAAAATCCGATAATTATAAAAGGATGTTTTGGATTTGGTTTAAAGGAAATAATTAAAAATTTGAATGAATTTAAATTTATTGAATTAAAATGGCCTGAATTAGATGATGGATTATTATCTAGTTTTAAAGCTAAAGAAATTTATTTAACAGATATGGAATATTCAGAACGTGCTAATAATATGATAAATATAGTAGAATATAATTATATAGATTGTGTTGCATTATATAAAATATTAGAATGGATGAGAAAATATAGTAAAAGCTAATACTAATAAAAAAATTGATTAATTAATAATATATTATTATTCAATATACAATTTATTAATAATAATAACAAGATGCCTAATTATAATATATTAACAGAATTTGATAAACAAATTACTCAACCTAAAGGGGTTCGAGTAGAGCTAATGAGTCATCAAAAAACGATGATTCAAAAGTTATTAGAAATTGAGGAATCGGGTGAGATTAGTATTGAAGGTTCATCAAATAAAAATATTAAAATATCAGGAGATTTATCAGTAAATAATTTTAAAATAAATACAAATGTAGCAATTTTAGGAGATAAAGTTGGTGCAGGAAAAACCCTAATGATTTCATCATTATTAAGTATTAGAAAAATTCTTAAATCGAGAGATTTTAATTGCGGGATATCAAATAATTTTACAATCAAATACAAATCAGAAGGTTCTGAATTAAAAACAAATTTAATTATAGTACCTCATAAATTAATTCCTCAATGGTCTGAAAATTTTTCAAAGAATATAACAAATCTAAATGTTTTTACAATTAGTACAAACAAGGATATTGATTCTTTGGTAAAAACAGTAGTAGTTAATGATAAAAATATTAGAAATGAGAATTGTTTTTTTCAATATGAAGAAATTATTCCAGAGAGAATTAATTGTTATGATGTGATTTTGATTGGAGAGACAATGTATAAAAGATTCTACATGACATGTAAAAAATTTATTTGGAATAGAATAATTATTGATGAAGCTGATTCAATTAAATTACCAAAAGATATGGTATGTCTTTACAAATTTATGTGGTTAGTTACAGGAACTCCAACTGGATTATTTTATACAGATAAATCATTTATTACTAAAATATTTAATCAAAATTCACAATCTGAAAAACTTAATGATTATTTTGTTTTTAAAAATGACGAAAAATTTATTGAACAATCTATTGTACTCCCTAATCCTAAACGTTTAAAAATTAAATGTATTACTCCCAGAGAATTAGATATTATTAAGGATGTAATTCCTCCATCAGTTCTCCAGATGATTAATGCAGGTAATTCAGAAGAAGCAATTAAAGCTTTAAATTGTAATGTTGACACAAATGAGAATATTTTACAGGTAGTAACCAAGAATATTTTAGACAGTATAAAAAATAAACAAATAGAATTGGAAGCAGAAACAAAGAAAATTTTTCATCCAAGTCAACAAAAAGAACACGAATCTAGAATTAAATTTATTCAAAATCAAATTTCCAAGTTAGAAGAAAAGTATAATGATATTAAAAAGAAGATTTACGATTTAAATGATTCACATTGTCCAGTATGTATGGGTGAGTTTACTAATCCTATTATTACCGAATGTTGTAAAAGTTGCTTTTGTTTTGATTGTTTAGCAATTTCATTAGGTGAATTAAGAAGTAATCAGTGTCCTAACTGTCGTCAAACAATATCACAATCTAAAATTCATGTTATTGCGGACAAGAATAAGATAGAAGAAGAGAAGAATTTAAATTCTAATTCAAATAAATATGAATTAAAAGATAAGATGGATGTGTTAGTTGATTTGATAAAAGCCAAACCAGATGGAAGTTTTATGGTATTTGCTAATTATTCAGAAACATTTACTAAAATTGAACAAAAACTTAAGGAAATTGGTATTACATATCATATTTTAAAGGGTGTTGCTTCAGTAGTTAAAAAGAACATTGATGATTTCAGAGATAAAAAAGTAAGAGTATTAATGTTGAATGCACAATTTTTTGGTGCAGGAATGAATTTACAAATGACAACAGATCTGGTAATTTTTCATAGATTTAAGCAAGAAATGGAAGAACAGATTATTGGTAGAGCTCAACGTTTAGGTAGAACTACTGCACTTAATGTTTATTATTTACTTCATGATAATGAATCTAATGATATTATAAATAATTTTAATTTTGATGACCAAGGTTCGGTTCATTACTTGGATTGGCTCGAGTCTAACGATTCAACTAAACCTAATTCTAATTCCAATCCCAATCCCAATCCTAATTCATTAGATACAAATGAAGATATTTATACAATTAAAATGTTAAATTCTGATGAAGAAGAAGTTTTTAAAAATAATTTAAAAAAATCATCTGGTATCAATACAAATATCAATATTAAAACCAATACAAATCAAAATGTAGATTGTGATGTTGACGAAGAAGAATATATTGTTTGTGCGGGTTCTTTAACTAAGTCAGAAGATATTGAAGACCCAGAAGAATATATAAATAGTGTTCGTAAAGACATATTTATAAAACAAAATAATAATAAAGCAAAATCAGAAGATATTGAAATTAACTTTGATGAATTTGATATTATTGCTTAAGTAATTTATTAATTAAAATATTTTTTTTATAAAAATAATTAACTTTTATAGAATTATAAAATTATTTTTGTACAAATCCAATAAATAATAGTAATTTTATTATATTTACAGAATAGTTCATAATTAGCTGAAATTTTAGTATCAGTAATATCAAGTTTATTAAAAAATATATTTTTAATTTGGTTTTTATTAATACTTGAAATAAGATAATCCCCATAAGCAACATAATATTTTTTTTTATCACATAAAAGGAATATTTTTTCTTTTTGTATAATTTCATTTAATAATTTATAATCGTCCGGTTTATTAATTTTAATTAAAGTATTTTTTTTCATACAAATAAATTTTTCATTTCCAAAGTCATCGGAAAGTTTCAAAAAAATATTGTATCCATTAAAATCATTGTTAATTATATTTTTATAATTAGAAATAAAAGAGTCAATACTATTAATAATATTTTCTCCAGAATTATTAGTAAAAAGTTTATTAAAAATAATTTTAGAGTTTAAAAATGCACAAACAATATTATAAATATTAAAATTATCTATATCAAGATTATTTTGTAATTTTTTAATTAATTTAGCAGGAACATTTTCAATTTGTATATTTGAAGATAAACAATTATTTGGAATTGGAATTATATCAATTTTAGGAGGAATAATTTTATTAGTTTTTGTATTGGGATTTATATTTTTATTTTCTTCTAAAAAATTTTTTGTATCAGAATCAATTGAACTAGTTATATTTGGTTTATGTGTAGTTTTTTCTGTTGATTTAATATTAAATTTTTTTTTAATTAAATCTATTTTTTTTTTATCAATTGACTTGGACTTTTCATCAGGTTTTTTATTTTTCTTATTCATAAATAAATAAGTAACACCTAATACCAAAGAACTAGGAATAATATAATATGGATTAAACATAATCAATAATATTGTATTATATTTAAAAAAACAAAAATAAATTTATTAAATATTTGTATTTGTATTTGTATTTGTATTATTTTCATTATTATTTTTATCATTATTATCATTTTGATTATAATTTGTATCAAGAACTAATTTAAAGGTGTTATTATGATTATTAATAAGAATAAAAGTATCCATAATGGGTTTTACTTCAATAATTTTATTTTTAAAATAAATACAGTATGATAATAAAAAAGAGTGTATTTGAATATCTTCGAATATAAATTTTTTATTAATAGGAATAATAGTTTGAGTAAAATTAGTTGAATCATTAAAAAACTTTATAGAACTAATTTGTTTTTTAGAAGAACTTTTTGTTTTATCTAAAATATTTTTTAATAAAAATTTATAAGTTGAATATGATAAAGAATCAGAACAAATAGTCAATTCAGAAATGTTTGAAATATTTTCATCTTCAAGAACAAAAGGATTTGGAAGAAACATGTCTTTATTAAAAAAAACACTATTTTCAACAAATAATTTTTCTTTAACTATTAAATTTCCATCTAAAACACTATCACCCTTTACATCTAAAGGATAATTTTGTTTATTATCTTTATTAATTTTATTAGTAATTTCATTACTATCATATCCAACAATTAAAGAATTACCAACACATACATTATTTTTAACAGCAAAAGATACATCAGAATTATTTAAATTAGTTATCATTTGATAATCAGAATCATCAAAACCAACAAAGTTTTTTAAATTTAGATTAATATCAGATTTTATTAATTTATAATATCCTATATCATTTTGATTGTTATTTTGATTATCATCGTCAGTATCTATATTATCATCATTATTATTGTGTTTATCTTTATGACTAGAAGATTTTTTTTTATGTTTATTAGAACTCATATTTTTATTATAGTTTATAATATTTATACTTGTCTAAATTATAAATTAAATTATAATTAAGTATTTTTTATATTATATAATATTATAATATCTTCTATGACAAAGAAAGAATCTAAAAAAAATAGTAAAAATAAAAAAGAATCTAAGAAAGATTCAAAAAAGGATTTAAAAAAAGATATAAAAAAAGATAAAAAAAAAGATTCTAAGAAAGATTCTAAGAAAGATTCTAAGAAAGATTCTAAGAAAGATTCTAAGAAAGAATTAAAAAAGGATTTGAACAAGAAGGAAATAGTTAAAAAAATAGAATGGAAGGAGGAAAATACAGAGCCCAAAAACATATATATAGAAACTGAATATAAAATCAAGCCAATAAAGTTAATATACAAATATAAGAATAATAATAAAAAAAACCAATACCAAACATATATATATGTGGGTGAATTAGGTAAAAAGTATGAGAGTATATTAAAGAAAATAGAAAATTCCAATATATATGATACTTTAATAACGCTAAATCAGGATGAAGAAGCAAAGTTATCAGAAGGTTTTGGTGATTTATGGATGATTAAATTTTTTAACATATATCATATAAGTTCATTTGTAAATAAATTAGAGACCAAAGCAGAAATGAAAAAAGAATTATTAAAAAAATATGATAGTAATTGGATAACAAGATTTATAGAAAAATTCAAAAACGATGTAGTATTTAAAAAAGTAAATTATTCATATTCAGACATGATAAAGTTTCAATATAAAATAAAAATGGGTAAAAAATTAGAAAAGGTGATGATTGAAAAAGAAGATATTGAAGAGGTATCATTTGTAACTGAGGAAAAATTTTCAAAAAATAATAATTTATTATATGGAATTAAAGATATAATAAAAACAGGAGGTAATACTAAAACAGAACAATTTAATCAAAATGGAGGTGAATATGAAGAAGAATCTGATTATATAGATGAACCAGTAACAGAAGAAGATATAGGTGATGATTTTGACCCAGAAAATGTATTTAGTGCATCAGCAGAAAAAGAAGCAGAAGAAAACGAGGATCCAGATGCAGAAGCGGTTTCAGTAGTATCAGAAGAACCTGGAGAAGAATCAATAGATTTAGAGGAGATTGAAAGAATATATCAAACGGATGAGTTAGATAAGAACGCACAAAATACTGGGTCATTAATAGCTAATATATTAGATAATAATAGAATAATAGAAAAGAAGAATAATTACATGATAAAATTTGATTCATCAAGAGACGATGATATAGATAATGAGGAATTATCACAAGCATATGAGAAAAAGTTTATATATACTCAATTTATATTTGCAGATGATTCAATAAAGACGGTAAAAAATAAAATAACATGCTCAATACGTATGAATGATAAATTTGGTTATGATAATTATTTATTACCATCTCGAATGTATTTGTGGTCAGAATATTTAATTAATGGGAAAATAGAAAAAGTAATGATAGGTCAAAAATGGATGAAGAAAAATGAATTATTAAATATAGACATAGAGCCATTAGAGATAAGTAAATATGAGAATTTGGATGGGAGTATAAAAAATTTGCGAGACACATTAAAAAGATATGCAGGAAAAATTCGTAGAGAGGATGAGGATAATAATATTTTATTAGATTATGCAGATTTTATGTTAAACGATACAATTTATATGATAGATATATACAATGAGTTAGGATTAAATTTCAAAGCAAATAATGAGCAAATAAGAAACATGACAGAAACGTATTTTAAGATATATTTTCCAAGAATTAAAAACGAGGATATTCAAGGAATAATAGATTATTTAAATAAAAAGGATATGCAATTAGAACAGACAAAGATAAAAAATTCATTTGACACAATATATAATGATTTAGTAATGGAAAATGAAATAACAGATTTGATAGAAAAAACAAAATTTGAGAAAATTCCCGAATACAAGGAATTATTTTCTCCAGGAAATTTTATAGTTCAATCAGTAATTCATGTTTATTTAGATATATATGATGAACAGTTAGAACAAGAAAATAAGGAAAATATAACAAAAACAAATAGAGCAACAGGCGAATATGGTAGTGTACAATTACCAAAATTAGATTTATTTAGAATATTTAATGATTTTACTCCGGATTCAAGATATCCATTTATTCAATACCATACACCAGATGGACAGATAATATTTAAATATTATTCGGATTATATGTATGAATTTTCTAAAACAAAAAATAACATAGATATTTTAACAAAATGGTTTGAAGTATCAGCATATGGAATATCATTTAAGGTTAGATTAGATACAGATTCAGTCAGTACAGAAAATGACAAAATCATGGCAATTAATATATCAGAAATAGGTAAAGTAGATTATAAAACTCAATGGAAAGAGGAAGATAATGCTAATATAGATGATATAATAAATACTTATGGATATTTAAAAGAGTTGGTTGTAAAAGTAAATGAAACATTATTAAATCATCCAAGAAAAATATCAATTAGAATTCCAGAAGATTGGGAATTTAGATTTGCTTTTATTAATTGTATACAAAAATTTAAATTACCTGATAATAAAATTATCGACCATAATGATTTTTCTGAATTTTGTAGATTCTTTTATCCTTATGTTGCATTACAAATTGAACCTAAAAAGAGATTGGGTAAAGCATCCATGACAGAATTAAAATCAAAATATGGTTCATATTTAAGATACAAGAGAGTAAGTAAATTTGAGAATCAAGGGAAGATAGAGCAAAGAATATTAACATATTTAAAAAATTTTGATATAGACGAGGATGTATTAAGTGAAGAGATATCAAAACAATTTAATATAACATCAGAAAAAGCAAAAGAGGAAATAGTAAAAGTAAAAGCAAAATTTCCAAATATAAAAGGAAAGAAAGGTTTAAAACCAACAGAAGAAGTACCAAAATTCAAGCCCCCTGGTATAGATATAAGTATTCAAGGTAAAATACCAGAAAAATATAAAATAAGAATAAGTGGTGCTCGTGAACAATCTCAATTAGAACGTATAATATCATTTATGAATATATTAATGTTTTTATATTCGGAAACATATATAAAAAAGAATCCAGAATATCAAGCAATAAAAGAAAAATTAAGGAAATTAACAAATATAGCAAAACGTAGAAGTAAAGTAGACGAAGTAGTAAATTATACAAAAGAAGTAAAAGTAGTAAAACAAATGACACAAATAGATAAAAAACGTTTAGGATTTACACCAGAGGAAGGACAAAATCAATGGACAAGATCATGTCAAAATTCAGGAAATGATAAAAAACGTAGACCTCTTCAAACAACTCAAGCAAATATATCAGAATTGGTTGCAAAAGGATATCATTTAAATAAAAAGACAGGTGAATATGAGAAAAAAATTCTTTTAAAGAAAAAAGGTAAATCAGATGGTGAGATGATATTAAAAGCAATAAAAGTTACAGATCAAGATGAAGCTACAGGATTGGTAAATGATTTATATTATACATGTGATCCAGAAGATAATGGAACACATATGTTTGTTGGTTTTTTAACACGTTCTAATAATCCATTTGGTGAATGTATGCCTTGTTGTTTTAAAAAGAATCCATTGATAAGTAAAAAGAAAGAAAAACAAGATTTTTATAAAAGATGTATGGGTGAAAAAAAAGAAGAAGAAGAAAAAAAATCCCAACCATCAAGTTCATTTGCAGGAGATATCCTATATATATTACAAGATACAAATAAAATACAAGAAGGAAGAATAGGATATTTACCAAAATTTTTAGACTTAATTACAAATATAAATTTTAAGAAAGATAAAGAAATAAAAAATCATTATTTAGTTCAAACGAATAGTTTTTATTTTAAGTATGGTATAAATCAAGATGATTATTCATTTATAAAAACAATAAGTTCAGTATTGGATATGTCAATTGAAGATATAAAAAAATTAATAGTAGATTTTTTAAAATCAGATACAGATGAGATGTATTATTTTTCATTAAATTCAGGAGATATAAGAGCAGAATATAGAATAGGTGATTTTATAAGATTTATAGAAGATGCTGAGTATATAGATTATTATTATTTGAAGGATTTACTTAAAATTCCTGGTTTATTTACAAAAAATGGTATAATTCCAGTTGTTTTTAATAAATCGACCACAATAATAAAGAGGGGTGTTGAAAAAGAGAAGATAAAAGAAGATTTTTATATTCAAACGGATCAATCTTATGTAATAGATTTTGATTATACTTTAGATATGTTTGATAATCGAGATGTATTATTGATGATTCGTGATGGTAAATATTATTATCCAATTGTAGAAATAATAAAAAATGATGAAAATTCAAAAAATATAGAAGTAAAAAAATTATTTGATTATTCTATACCCAAAGATAAGGATATTATTGATTTAGTTAAAAAATTTTTCAATAAAACTATTTTAGATGTTCAAATAGATTTTTCTAAATCACATACTTCAGCAAGAGAAACATATTTAATTTTAGAAAATTTGTCCAAAAAATATCCAGAATTTAAACCTCAATATCAAGTTATAGATTCGCGTTTCAAATGTAAATATATTG
>JACCDO011791392.1_pt1 | contig 18039 bp, 11 predicted proteins | sample 7446101 | NCBI WGS metagenome assembly JACCDO01 (sample SAMN15323440, study PRJNA562643) | freshwater metagenome | isolation source: river surface water | place: USA:Blue River Watershed | collected 2017-08-16 | reverse complement strand
TTTCCTCCAATATTGAAGGCATCACTCACAATAGGGGTAGAGCTTCTTGAACCACTACCTGCAAGTGTGCCGTTTTGGTAGACAGTTTGCGAATTTGTAACGACAGCACAATATATACCACTCACTGCTGAAAACACTCTACCAAACTGAACATCAGATGTTACAATATAAAAAGACATTGCTCCTTGATGATATCGTATCCAGTTATTTCCTGAATTAATAGTTCTTGAAATACTTTGAACAGTTCCTGAACTTATATTTGAATCAGAATATCTTACAACTACAAAAGTTGTCCAATTTGCAGCATTGATAGAATAAAGTGAAGTTGTTTGTGGTGTTAAATGGGTTCCTGTTCCATTGATAAATCGTATACCTTTCGCATTATAAACAGGATCTAGAACATAGGTTGGATAATAGCTTGAGTTTGTTTGCACATAATTATTGGAAAGCGAACTTTTATCCCTCCAAGCTGTAACAGAAGTTCCTGATAAAGTAATTGTAGATGAATCCGCAGCATCCAACCAAAGTTGACATCCTGACACTTGGGTTGGCTGAAATAAGAATACTTCTTGGGCTTGTGACATCCCTCTATTAAGGAGCAGGAGGCCAGTTCTTCCAAGGATGCGCCGCGGGCAACAACCCTTGGAGACCCCATTTCCACGCCAAATAGCCCTCCACCTGCTGTCGTTGGGCTGTCGTTAAGGTTTGTGAATAGAGAACAATTTCTTGAAGAGATCCATAAGGCTGGCCTCCTCCAATACTATTTCCAAGACACGTTATCACTGATTCATTGCCTGCTGGTGATGCGGCAGTTAAGGCGATGGTCCCATTTTTACTCGCAGTGATTGTTCTGTTTGTGGCCATACTTCCATAAAACATCGCTTTTTCGCTAGGGAGCTGGGTCAAGGATCCAAACTGATAGAAGGCTGAACCATTCCACATACCCGCATTGTCTGTATTGACTTGCAAGAGGAATGGGTGTGTTCCTGGTGATGAGTTTGTTCGTAACATCGTCCGATACGTGGAAGTGGAGGAATTGGCTGTGCCCACAAATAGAAAATCATAAGGAGCTGACGGCATTCCTGAAAGCGTAAAAATACCCGTTGTATTGGTAAACACAATTTCTGTATTTGGAACATACGTTACTGTATTGGTGATCGTAATGGTCTTCGGACTAGGACTATTGTCTCGTGCAGCCGTCAAAGTGCCACCTGTGGAAGGAGTAAAGGAAGTTGGAGTTTTCGCATCTACCCACAAGGCGCATCCTGAAAAGCGTGTTGGATTCCAAGTGCCTAGAGTAGCAACAGACCGAGGAGGATAAGCAAGCGTTGGCAAAAAAGGAGGGAAGATCTTGTAAGGCTGCGTTGCAGGGAGACTTCCCTGCAAGCCCCATTTCCACGCCAAATAGCCTTCAATTTGTTCTCGTTCAGAGGAGGTGACTTGTCGGTTGTATCCAACCATTTCAAAGATCATAATATTGCTTGAAAGAGCTGTATTGTTTCGGGCATCTCCAAACATAAAATAGGTCGCATTGTTTGCATTTGGTAGAGTAACACCACCATATGTATTGACGGAGCCATTGGTGTGAATGCTTGCAGAAGTTCCTGACGCGGTAAATCCTAACAGAGCATTGGAATTCACAGGTGTTGCATTTGATGTCACTTGTCCTACTATAGCATTATTCACAAAGAGAGTTGTTCCAGTAGTGGCTCCTTGATTGAATGAAAAATGATATCGTGTTGTTGCATTTGAAATACCAGTAAACCACATCGTATTCACGATGTTCCACCCTGAATTGGCAGAGGCATTTCGAACAGCAAGAAAAACACTTGTTTCAGAGCCTACTGAAAAATTGGGTATATTGGATCCTGCTGTGAACAAATAGGCCGATGTGGTGAGCTGAACACCTGGTAAAGAATTTTGGGCGCTGGAGGCTAAGGTAGGCTGTAAGGATGCATTCGTTTGTGAAACTGAATATTTGTTCGGTGATTTGTCTTGCCAGACCTGAATATTTGACCCACTGGAAAAAACGAACGTTCCACTATCCGCTGCATCAAACCATAGTTGCAGTCCTGAGATAGCATTTGGATTCCAAGTAATCGGTGTTATGCTTTGAATAGTGACTGGAATCGTGACAGGTGGACTCAAAAGGGGTGGAATAGGGGAGGTTTTATAAGGATGGTTTGCGGACAAACTGGATTGGAGACCCCATTTCCACGCCAAATACCCTTCTATCTGTTGTCGTTGAGTAGTGGATAAGACAGACGTAAAAACAATGACTTCCGCTAAATATCCTTTCATATTCACATTCCCAAAAGTCATTGCATAATTTGAAATATTAAAAGAACCAGAGGAAGAAATAGCAGAACTACTTGATCCACCAAAAAGACTATTATACGCAATTGAACCATCATAATAGGTTGTAGTTAAAATCGTAGAACCTACTGCTGGACACGTTAGATTGGTAGTGGTAGAACTATTTCTCCAAGTCTGAATTCTGTTGGTATCATATAGAAAAGGAATTACAGTGGTACTACAATTCCAATCAGCACAACCTGGGCCTGTGAAACTTATTATACGCATTCCTTCATTGCCCACATTCAGATTCGAAATAAAGACAGCAAATGCAAATATTGAGCTTGTTGTGATACTAATTGTACCACTAAATGTGGTTGACACTACACCATCATAAAAGATAGAGGATTGTCCATTTATGGAATTGGGTCTTAAAATGGGTGAACCTGAGGCTGTCGCATTGCGCCCATTTCCTGATTTATCATTCCATCTGGTGATAGTTGTTCCTGATAAAACAAAACTATTTACATCTGCAGCATCTAACCAGAGTTGACATCCTGAAATCTGGGTAGGTGTAAAAAAAGGATTGGCTTGGGCTGTGGCCATCTACTTTAGAAAGTAATAAACATAGGCGTGGCTTGGCGTGTCGCAGAATAAAAGGAAGAGACATAAAGAGACAAGGAACTCAAGGCTGTAAATTGTGACAAAGACCCCGTAATACTGCTAGTAAAGATTGTACTTGCAATGATTGTGCTTGCGCGTAAGGAACTTGTAAAGATGGCCATTGTGGATAAAGTATTGGGAATCGTTGTGATGCCTCCAGCTCCTGGTCCAAAGGCAGTGGAGAAGGAAGAAATACTCAATCCAATGACATTGGTGGTGGAAATCAGAGATAAGGTGGAGACATAGCTTGCCGATCCGAGTCCTTGAACAGTAGAAAGCAAATTGGCAGTCGTTAGGCTACCTCCAGGACCCAGTGCAGTGGAAAAGGAAGAAATACTCAATCCAATCACATTGGTGGTGGAAATCAGAGACAAGGTGGAGACATAGCCAGAGGATCCTAAGCCTTGAATAGTCGAATTGATGGTGGTCATATTGGTGCCTCCAGGACCCAGTGCAGTCGAAAAGGAAGACAAGGAGGTGCCAAAGGAATTGGTGGTAGAAATCAGAGACAGCGTGGAGACATATCCAGCCGATCCTAATCCTTGAATCGTGGACGGCAAGCCTCCAGGACCTAGTGCAGTGGAAAAAGAGGACAAGGAGGTACCAAAGGAGTTTGTTGTGGAAATCAGAGACAAGGTGGAGACATAGCCAGAGGATCCTAAGTTTTCAATCAATGCAATTATATCCAAGGTAGATACATATCCTGCTGATCCTAATCCTTGAATAGTAGAGTTCAATGTCGTCATATTGGTTCCTCCAGGACCCAGTGCAGTCGAAAAAGAAGACAAGGAGGTGCCAAAGGAATTGGTGGTGGAAATGAGAGAGAGGGTAGAGACATAGCCTAACGATCCTAATCCTTCCAGACTTGAAAGAAGAGACAGAGTAGAAATATAGCCAGAGGATCCTAAGCCTTCGATAGTAGAGTTCAATGTCGTCATATTGGTTCCTCCAGGACCCAAAGCAGTCGAAAAGGAAGACAAGGAGGTACCAAAGGAGTTGGTGGTGGAAATGAGAGACAGGGTAGAGACATATCCAGAGGATCCTAAACCCTCCACGGAGGAACGCAAATCTCCAATCTGGATAGAACTGGTCATAGAGAATGTCAACCCCGCAATCGTGGAATTCAATTGAGATGTTGAAATGTAACCGATTGATCCAAGACCTTCTATCGTGGAATTCAACGACAATGTAGACACATATCCAGCAGACCCTAATCCTTGAATCGTGGAGTTCATTCCTCCAGGACCCAAGGCGGTCGAGAAGGAGGAAAGCGATACATAGATGGAATTGGTCGTGGAAATCAAAGAGAGTGTGGAGACATATCCAGCGGAACCCAATCCCTGCAGAGTCGAATTCAAAGACAATGTGGACACATATCCAGCCGATCCTAATCCTTGAATTGTGGAGTTCATTCCTCCAGGACCCAAGGCGGTGGAGAAGGAAGAAAGCGATACATAGATGGAATTGGTTGTAGAGATCAAAGAGAGTGTAGAGACATATCCAGCGGAACCCAATCCTTGGAGAGTCGAATTCAAAGATAAGGTGGACACATATCCAGCCGTACCAAGACCAGCGACACTACTCAATAAACTAAGGGTACTGATACTCCATAAATTTGTCAAAAGAGATCCGTCACCAATAAATCGCCCATTGAAACTTGATGCAGTAATGCTTCCCAACGATACCACAGGAGCTTCTTGTTTGAATCCAAAGGTTCCTGCTTGATAGGTGAAATCACCAAAAGGATTCAGCGCATCCATCGCGATTAAACGATACCCAAATTTATCCGAGGGGATCACCGTGTTCAAGGCTGCAGGATTGAGATTGGTTAGAAATTCTCCATCTCCTGAAAATTTGCCTGAACTCACCATACACAACACCTCAATAGAACTCGCTTTCAAGTCAATCGTGGACAAATTGGTTGTGGCAAAGACTCCTGCTTGAAAGACGGCGGCCTGAATGGTAGACGCCACAAATGTGGCTGTGCTAATAGAATTCGCTGTAAGAGAACTTGTCTGAAGTTGTCCTGTACTGATAAAAGGAGCAAAAATCGCTCCTTCTGCATTCCGAATCCAGATCTGGCCAGTAGACGCAATGGACGAAAGTGGAATCGTATTGGGTTGGAAGAAATTTCCAGTAATCGTTCCATTGATATTGGCCAGAGGAATGTTAGACAAATAGTAACCATCACCTACAAACGAGGAAGCACGTAGAGTCCCTGAACTCTGTAATGCTGATAAGGGAATCGTTCCTGATGCATAGAGTGCTGTTGGCAATGTACTGAACAAAGCCGATGTGGGTACACTTAATCCAGATAGAGATCCTGATGAAAGAAAAGCATTAGCAGGAATCGTGCCGGGAGCAAAGACTGATGTTGGTAATGTACTGAACAATGCAGCGGTGGGGATACTAAACAGACCTGTTCCACTGGCAATTAAAGAACCTCCTTGGACACGGATACCCGTTGTTGTTGAAATATCCAAGGCATATTGGGGTGCACTTACGTTAATACCCAGACGTTTGTTGATAAAATCAAAGGAAAAGGCCGAAAATTGTGGATAGACAGCCTCTAAAGTTCCAAGAGGTGCACTTGTACTGACGATAGAGGAGGTTCCAAAATAAAGATACTGGCTTGTGGGATCAGGGACGATGAGAAGTTGTTCTTGGCTCGTGAGAACTTCGGGAGGAGACTTTCCAAACGATATACGATCGCTCCTTAGAAATAATTCATTTGTTGAAAAAGAACCCGACATGATCGGTATGCTCTGTTGTTCCTATGGATATCTTCCAGCGCGGTTGAACCTAAGCAATTGAGATCTGATTGTCAGTAGGCAATGGAAGAATCTCACGGCTTAACCCTTCCTGGTATGACACGCAAAGGAAAAGAACCCTCCGAAGATGTCAAACCTTTCAAACCCTTAGATCATATTTCTCCGTTGATGATTCGTCCCATTTTAGTTCTTGCCACTGCCACGATTACAGATGATAATATCTTTTCCAATGGATTATTCCAAAATATTTATTTGTTGTACAAAATGTTTGATGCAATGGGCTATACAACCCTTTTATTAGTCAATTCAAAGCCCAAGAATTTGGAAGGTATTCCTGATGTTCTCCGAGGATGCCGTGTGGTTGCAGTAGAGGACTTAATTAAACAACCGATTCCTATCAAAATCTACATTGAAATTGGAATGTCAATTGACAATACCATTCGCAAATTCTTAAAGATGGTCGGTGCGAAAACCTGCAAGTTGTACCTGGGCAATATTTTAAACATTGATACAGAAACACCTGTCTTTTATCCTGGAATGAACTTTGCGCATCACGTTGTAGGTGAGATAGACCATATTTGGGTTTCTCCTCACTATGGGCAACACGCAGAGTATGCTTGTGCTTTAAATCATACGGATCTGGACAAACCCAAAATTGCGCCCTATGTCTGGGACCCTGTGATTCTTACGGATGACGGACGTCGTAAGCCCACTTGGGTGCCTCCGCAACCCAATGAATCACACAAAGTCATCATTATGGAACCCAATATCAGTTTCCAGAAAACAGGATTAGTCCCCGTAATGGCGATGGAACGCTGGTATCGCAATCATAGAAACTGGAATGGAGAAGTCTTTTTGTTTAACGGCGAACGAATGGGAATGACGCCCTTTTTCCGCGAAAGCATTTTACCGACACTCGATCTTCATAAGGATGGGAAGTTGAAACTAATGGGACGCCGTGATATTATTAGTATCTTAAAAGAATTCCCATCGGCAACCTTTTTATTGCACCAATGGAACAATGAATACAACTATATGTTATTTGAATTGTTGTGGGCAGGCTTCCCAGCCATCCACAATGCCACATCGTGGAGCTCCTTCGGCTATTCCTATGCTGGAGCCGATTTACAGAAAATTGGTTCACTTTACGATGAAGTGCTTGCTCATCACAAAGATAAACAAGAAACCTATAAGGCCCACGCACGGGCCTTAGCGTGGAAACATTCTCCCTACAACCCCGAAGTCCAAAAGGGGTGGGCTGAGCTCTTAGGCTAAGCTTGCGGCTAAAGAGAAGATTTTGGAATAAGCTAGTACTGCAGAATGCGAGTAGGAGTGACAGCTCAGTTTCAGTTTTCTGTCTTTAGTGGCGGGGGAGCATCCGCTGTCTTATCTATTGCAGAAACACTCAAAGTAATGGGCCATTCTGTTACACTCATTAATACAAATGGTACACAAGACTGGTGGGAAGATATGAAAACCTTTCAACAAGTCTATCCACGTGTCAATCTTTCCGCAATTCAGGAACCTTTTGATGTTGTCTTTGAAGTCGGATCTCTTTTACCCAACAGGGAGACCCGTGAACGCATTGCTCGTTCTTGTATTTGGGTGATCCGCAAACCTATATTGCTCAATGATATTGAGAGCAGTATTTTTCCGATCAGTCTCGGAAAACGTGATACAGAAGGTATTGCTGCAGTCTGGTGCTTAGACCAAGAAGTATTTGATGATGAACTTCAATATCTTGAAACACTCACAAAAGTGCCTGTTCGCAAGGTTCCCTTTGTCTGGTCTCCTGCAACGATTGAGCTCTACAAGAAAGAAGTAGGACATCCCTCTTGGATTCAAGTCGCTGTCACGATTACCCAACAATTGCAAAAAGTCTTGCCTTGGTCTGTTCATATTTGTGAGACCAATAATTCGGCCAGCAGCAGTTGTACGATTCCTTTGGTTGTCCTGCGTGAACTCAAACAGACAAAAGAATTTGCAATGACGAGCTACAAACTCCACAACTCCCAACCCTTGGAGCATTCCGAATTTTTCAAACAAAATGTCTTTGCTCACTCGCAGATTGAAGATCTCAGTGGGCAGATGATTGGACGTCAACGAATAGTCGATTGGGTCTTGGATCCAATGAGCTGTATTCTAGCGCATATGCGATTCCGCCGCATCCGTCCTTATTTGTTGGAGGCTTTGTGGTATGGTATTCCTTTGGTCCACAATTCAAAAGTGTTAAAAGCCTTAGGGTGTGGATATGAATCCTACTATTATGAAGACAATAGTATTATAGGTGCAGTAAATGCATTAACGAGACTGCAAAAAGACTTGGCAGATGCCAAAGGAATGTTTCAGCCAGGCAATCATCAACTCCTCCAACAGAAAATCTTAGAACAAATGAGTCCTATCTCGATTTTTGTGCAGTCGGGTTGGAAGTCTGCATTAGACTCTCTGGCCATTCCTGTACGAGCTCCTCCTGTTCGTACCATTCGTGTGATTCCTCCTGTTCTCCCACCCTCTCAAGACCAGATAAAGACAGAAAGCCCTTCTCTTCGTGTTCTTTTTACAGATATGTGGGAAGATTTTAATGCTGATTACAATATGTTCTTACTGATACTGCAGGAGGGATCCAAACAACTGAGTCCCCGACCTCGTATTGAAGGCTATTCGCTTGCAACGTTGCCGCAGGGAGTCCAACCGAATCTTCTGTTGTTTGGGCCGTTTGGGGAAGAATGGAAGAAGTCTCGTTGGTCTTCAATCCCTAAAGCTCATTTCACAGGTGAAAACACACATCCTGTGCAAGGAGAGAATGTCATCTTAAATATGGGCTATCCTCACGCGGACTTCGTAGACGAACGCTATATTCGTCTTCCTCTCTGGATGCTAGAAATTGACTGGTTTGGTGCCGATCTGGAACGTATCGTAAATCCTAAACCTCTTCCATTGGATCGCTGTACGAAGGTGTACCCTGAAGAGATTGCGGAGAAAAAGAAATTTTGTGCCTTTGTTGTGACGAATCCTTGCAACCCTGTTCGGAACAATGCCTTCCATTGGTTGACGCAATACAAGCCTGTGGATTCTGCGGGACGTCTGTTCAATAACATTGGTGATGAAATTTTTGCCGGTCTCGGTGGAGGAGGGGGTGAACTGAAGAAGCACCAGTTTTTAAAGAAATACAAGTTTTGTCTAGCCTACGAAAATAGTTCATCCCAGGGCTATACGACAGAAAAACTTTTGCACGCCAAGGTTGCTGGATGCATTCCCATTTACTGGGGAGATCCCAAGGTAGAACGCGATTTTGATCCGAAGGGATTCATTGATGCACGGAAATTTACAACGCCTGAAGAATTAATTGAAGCAGTTCGCAAGATAGATACAAATCCATCTCTTTATCTCTCTATGTTTGCCGTTCCTGCCTTGGATGAATACAAACGTGATCTTGTCCGTCGAACGTTTAGTCAAATTGCGTTTACATTGTTGAAAGCAGGACTTCCTTCAGTCAATGTACAACAAGACAAGATCCCACGTTTCTTAGGCGCAACAACCTCTGAAGAGGCGGCCGCTCTTGCAAAAGAAAGAGATGAGTTGCCTTTGCAAAAGACTCTTGTACAAACTCCTACAGAAAAAGTTCTTCCCAAGGATCCTGTCTTTGTCACAATGGCTACACAGCGATTCCTGCCGAGTCTCCATCAATGGTTGACCGCATTGTATGCACAACGCAAAGTGATTGAAGATTTATCGACGAGAGTCTATTTGGCAGAGGATGTACCTGCATCTGCAATAGAAGCCTTGAAGAGTACATTCAAGCAAACTGACTTCCGTGCTTTGCCGAAAGAAACACCACCCGGATTTGCCGATTATTGGGATCCCCAACATTTTGCGTGGAAACTCTGGATTCTCCATCAAGTGGCAACCGATGCATCTCTTCAGGGCCGTCTTGTCTGTTATATGGATGCAGGTATTTTCTTATCGCGTCTACCCAAGGCGTGGTTCCAACTTGTGGAAGACGCAGGCGTGTCTGTCTTGGAGGATTCTAGTCAAATCAACGAATCCTGGTGCCACGATGACTTTTGTAAAGCACTCCAAGTGACACAAAAAGAGCTTCAACAACACCAAATCATTGCTGGCTGTATTGCGTTTGTGCAAGGCAATGAAAAGGCTACAAAACTCTTTACCCAAGCCTATGAATGGTCCAAACAGCGATCGGTCATCACGGGACCCAAATGGGCGGGCCTTCGCAATGGAAAGCCCTATGGACATCGTCACGATCAAAGCATTCTTAGTATTTTATCGTCTCGTCTCCAAGTGAAACGTTATCCAATGGAAGATATTTATTGTGACCATAGTCTGCGAAAGACATTTATGACGGGCAAATGTATTTATGTCCATCGTGGTGCCTTCCAGATTCATAAACCTTTTTCAGAAGGCATAGATGAAGCCTATGTGATTAATTTGGACCGACGCAAAGACCGAATGGACAAATTATACGCAAACCACCCAGAATTCAAAGATCGTGTGATTCGCCTGTCAGCCTTTGAAGGCAAGCACATCCAAATGACGCCTGCAATTGCCCGTTTGTTCAAACCCAATGATTTCTTTTGGAAGAAACCTATTTTGGGATGTGCTCTCAGCCATCTTCAACTCTGGTGGCAGCTTCTCAATGAGAAGCCTGGGATTGATACTTATCTCATCTTAGAAGACGATGTGAAGTTTCAACCCGGATGGGAAGAGAAATGGAAGGCTGCAGCAGGATATGTTCCTGAGGATGCGGATGTGATCTATTTAGGAGGAATCTTACCCCCGAATCGTACTGGCTTTGATCAAGTCAAGGAGAAAGTCAATCCATATTTTAGTCGTGTGGGTGTAAATACGATCTTTGGTCAAACCCCTCCCAATCGTTACTTCCATTTCTGCAATTACTCGTATATTTTGACCCGCAAAGGGGCTGAAAAGATTTTGAAGATCTTAGATGATCGCGATGGGTATTGGACAAGTGCAGATCATATGGTCTGTAATCGTGTGGATCGTCTGAATCATTATTTCCTAGATCCACTTGTTGCAGGCTGCTATCAAGATGAGGATCCCAAGTATCAGACATCGCAATTTAATAATTTTTCACGCATAGATGCATTTGATAGTGATTTGTGGAACAATGATGAACGATTTAGTTCCTTGGAAGTGGAAGTGGCTCTTCAAGGTGCGGACAATCGTATTCTTGATATTCAACAAGCCTTGCAGGACGCAAAATCTCCTCCTGAGGCACCTATCCATTTGAAGAAAGAACCCATTCAAGAAATGACAATTGGACAAGAACTTCCTCAAGAATCTGTCCAAAAGATTCAAGTGTTGTTAACAAAACCTCCGTCTAATCCAAAGCGCAGGTTCGTGACTTTAGAGCAGCATACGTTTGATGGTGCCAATGCTTATGAACGCGAATGGATTCAAGAATTAGTCGGCAAAGATATACCCTTCCTTGTAGAGACTATTTCATATAGCGAGACGCCCTCCGATGTACCCATTGTCATCGTGCAAAGACCCCATATAGAAGCCTATACCAACGTGTTCCAACGTTGGAACAAAGAAGGAAAAGACTTCTACGTCTTTCACGTCAGTGATGAACATTCTACAGATCCTTTGGACTTCTATACCTTATCTCATTGTCTTGGAATCACTCGTATGTATCAGCGATCCGATATTCCCTTGGCTGCACGTTCCAAAACACTCGTGATTCCTCTTGGCTACCATTGGACCTTAGCAGGAGGATCCGATGATCCTGTCAATAAGACACCTCGTCTTCCCTTTCGCAACATTACCTGGTCGTTCTATGGAACGGCTTGGCAAGACAGACATCTTAAGCTCCAACCTCTCCAAGCGGTCAATCCTCATTCGCTCAAGTTAGTCGATAGTTGGGAAAGCCCAGACAAGATTACACGCAATCAGTATTTGACGATTTTATTAGATTCCATCTTTGTTCCGTGTCCACCTGGCAACAATCTTGAAACATATAGACTCTATGAAGCCTTGGAATGTGGATGCATTCCTTTGTATGTCAAGACACCTGGTGATGAATTGTATGTTGAATGGCTCCAGAATGAGATTGGATTGCTTCCTGTGAGTTCGTGGACGGAAGCGGCTGCCTTAATGCAACATTTCTTGAAAGAGAAAGAAGTAATGGAAGGCTATCGCAATACATTACTGCTACGCTGGAAGATGTGGAAAGAACGTTTAGGAACATCAATAAAGAAGACGTGGGGCCTCTAGCAGCACCACCACGACTTCCTGGGTGCCACCTCTACAACTGCAGGTTTCGTTGGTATAAAAGGAGGACTCATCGCATTCCACTCATCTAGGGTGTAGCGATCCCCCATCGATTGATTACAACGTGCGCATATAGGAAAGAGATTTTCTACATTCGCAGGACCGCCTTTGCTTTCAGGAATGTTATGACCTGCTTGAAAGTCAAAGACATTGATGGTATTAGGGCACCACGGGACGAGACATTTTCCTTCAAAGACACGACCCATTTTCTGAATCCAGATAGCTTCATAGACAGCTGCAGGAATTTTGGCTTTTCGTTTTTTTGCGGGTTCTGATTGGCTTCTCGGTTTCGCTTTGGAGGAGAGAACAGGTTTGTTTGGAAATAATTGATGCATTCGGAATCTCTCCATTGGACTTTCTTGGTGGAGATGTTTAAAGCCATCGCTCAATATCCCAGTAGAATGGATTCACAGCTTCCTAGCTACCTGAAAAGTCTTGAAGCCATCATTGCGAGTGGCACGCCTCCTCAAACCTTTGTCACTGCCAGTTCTCCGTCGGTGTCCCTCACAACCGCTGCACCTCCTTCCAAGAAACTTAAATTCTTGATGGTAAGTACCCACGCGCATCAATTTACGGGATACAGCAAAGTCTCCTATCACACGATGCAAATCCTCTCGAAGCTTCCTTGGTTGGAGGTCACTCATTATGGGTTTCAAAAGATGCCGTCTACACCTCCTGGCTACAGACCCTATCCTTCCAACATTGAAGTGATTGATGCCGCGGCCACCGAAAAACGTGAGCCAGGAATGCCCCCCCAACAAGGCTTCGGATTTCAAGCTCTCCCTGATATCATTCGGAAGAAACAGCCTCACGTTGTGATGATCTACAATGATATGGCGGTTGTCACGAAGTTCTTGGAAGAAATTCGGAAATCAGGCATCCCTCGTGACTTTAAACTTTGGGTCTATGCCGATCAAGTCTACAATGTGCAATTCCAAGCCTACTTGGATGTGTTGAATCGTGACGCGGATATGGTCTTCACCTTTTCCAATTATTGGAAAAAGTGCTTGAAGGATCAAGGCATTACGCGTCCCTTGGATACGTTTTTGCACGGATTTGATCCCAAACAATTTTTTTCTGTTCCGAAGGAACTTGTTCGCAAACAAATGGGTATTCCCAATGATGCCTTTGTCATCTTAAATATGAATCGGAACCAGCCTCGAAAGCGCTATGATTTGCTGATTATGGCCTTTGTAGAACTTATTGTGAAATATCCGACCAAACCGATCTTACTTCTTTGCGTATGCGACAAAGGAGACAAGGGAGGTTGGTGGCTCTTTGAAATCTTCCAGCGTGAGCTGAAACTCCGTGGAGTTCCTGTGGAACAATTTGGCGGTCGCTTGATGGTCTCCGCTCACGATATGTTGTTCAAAGATGAAGATATTAATATGTTCTACAATCTCTCCGATATTGGGATCAATACTGCAGAAGGAGAAGGTTGGGGTCTCTGCCAGTTTGAGCAAATGGGTGTGGGTGTACCCCAAGTGGTTCCCGATATCGGTGGCTTCAAGGAATTCTGCAGTTCTGAGAATTCTGTTCTGGTCAAACCGAAGTTCCGTTACTATTTGCCGTCCGTCTACTCTCCAGTGGGTGGAGAAGCGCAGGCGTGCGATCCTCACGATATTTGTTTGGGAATTGAGGAATACTTGATAGATTCTGAGAAACGTGCCAATCACGGAAAGAAAGCCAAGGAAGCTGTGTTGAGCTACACGTGGGAACGTGCAACTGCCCGTTTTGTCAAGCGTTTGGAAGACGAAAAGAAAGAAGTCTTTGAAGAGTAAATGGGGTGTTGTCTGAGTAAACAATCGGTAGAAAATCAAGTTGATTATATCGCAATCGGACATAATCAATATGGTTTACGAAAAATTACAGAAGTTAGCTATGAGGCCGACATAGAGTCAGATGCCGATGTTCTCCACATTTAGCGTCTGCAGACAACACACTTGCACCCTTTCTTATGACCTGCAGGCTTGCGTGTCTTCTTACCACCTTTCATCTTGGGCCAGCAAGACTTGCAGTTGCAGCCCTTTCTGTGTGCATTGCGCGCCTTGCGGGTCTTGTTGCGACGACCGCCTTCTTGTTCCGCATTTGGATTCTTGATATTTTGTGGAGGTCTACTGGTGTTTCCTTCACTTCCGCTATTCGATAATCCTGAATTATTTAGATTTGAAGTATTAACATTTCTAAACAAACGAGAAAATTCAGAAGAAACATTCATATTGGTATATTTTGGAGGCGGCACTGCATTTACATTTTTTCCAGAAAGACTCTTCATTACTTCCTTGAAATGCTCTACAACAAAATATTTATTTAAATCATATGATGCATTTCCTTTTATAACATTTATATTTTTTAATAAATTACTTACATTCATTCTGTAATCTCTTTCACTCTTATGCATATCAGCACCTGGAGGTGTAACTGTGCGAGTCAAGTCATAAATAAGATGGACCTTCGGTTTATTTTGTTCTACATTTCCATTTCCTACTTTCTTAAACATCCATAAATCAATCAAATCCATAGTAGTCTGATAAACACAGAAATCTGTTGCAATACCACAGATATATATATCTGAAATACCTCCATTTTTATTTAAATCAGTTAATAATGTTGTAAATTTTTTTCTCTCAGGAGCTTGTGATTTACCATCTATCGCTGCAACGAAAGGTGTTTCTCTACCCAAAGCATCTGCAATTGCACTATAAGAATCAGCATCTTTATCGAAACCTTTATACACTTGGTAAATAGTTGCTCTTGGTGATTTTTCGTAATAAGGATCCGATGCATTCGCATATTTCTTTAGATCAAAAGCTAAATCACTTCCAAAGTCATCACCAACTTTATTTTGACCCATTGGACCATTACGATAATCTGCTGGGAAATAGGGATCATCACGACGAATAATGCAGTGACGAGGCCAGAGTACTTGTGCAGTCAAATCGCCTCCCCATCTACGTTTTTGCGCTATCTCTCTTCCTTTGTACATACCTACACGCAAAGGCAAACCAGTTGGTAATTCAACATATCCTTCTTTATTCTTCCAGTTTTTATGTTCATCTATATTCATTAAACTTACATTTTCAGGGTGGTGAACATCTTGCGTAAAAACTACATCTGAAAAATTACCCTCTTGAATTAATTGATTAATTCTTTCCGTATATCTCTGAGGTGACTCAGGCCCACCCACGGCGAGCGTACCACCCTCTAAAAAACAATGCTGAACATCAATGACGATCAAAACTTTTCGGCTCATTTGTCTCTACTCTTCCCTCTGAAAATCCGCGGCCCAAACCGGAATGTATTCCTATGCGTAGAGATGGGACTCTGTTGGTCCGAACCGCCTATGCAACCCATACAACAAGTTCCGGTTTCCACGATCCAACCTTGCAAGCAGTGCGGAACCTGGAGCAAACTTGATGTTTGTGAGCGATGTCTTCAGCGAAACGCAAATGCCTATATCCAACCCCAGCCTTCGGCTCCTCCGTACCAGCCCCAATACCCCTACGCATACACCTATGCACAGCAACCACAACAGCAAATGGTCTATTATCAACCTCCTCTTCAATATCCGCCGCAACAGCAGAGACAGATGGGAACAGGAACAGCGATGGTAGCAGGATTTGTTATGGGATCTGTACTAGAGAATATGATGGATCCTATCGAGTAAATTTCACTTTGCTTTTCTTGCTAATTTTCTTGTACCAATCCCGTGCTTTTGCGGAGCGCTCCTTGGCTTTTCGCACCAAATCAGAGTCTGTTGTAAATGCGGTCTTTCCCAGTAACAAGAGACTACTCACACGTGCATACCCCCATTGTTGTTGCGTCGCACCGGGTCTGTGTCCCGTTCGCCAAGCCGCCATTCCACGATTATACGATTCCTCAATCAGATCCAAAGGAACTCCTGTCAGGGAAGCACGATCCTTCAAGCTTTTTACACCAGGAAACAAGCGTTCCCATTCCGCAGAATAACTTGATTTTCGTGTCTTGACTCCTTTGTTCGTTTGGAATCCCACATACGCTTTGGGGTCTTTCCAATGATAGGCACCGAATTTTTTGATCTCGGCTTTGCGTGTTTGCTTTCTGGTTTTGGACAATCCACGAAAATATTTGTCTGGCAGAAATACCATTCCCTACTTGTAAATTTGAAAGGAAATGGTAATGGATGGGATGTACAGAAATGGAAGCCATTCTAAAAGCAATTTCTCTGGAACCAATGGATCTTACCTACTTGGGCATCGGGTCCAGTCCGCATCTTTCAAATGACCAGACACTGGAACCCAAACACGATCAACTGATCCCTCTTTGTTTCCACGATTTCATTCTGAAGGAAAAGAAATCTATGCGAATCCTTCATTTTGACCCCCACTTTGACTCTCAGTGGGAGTTCTTGCACAAATACTTTGAAGGATGGAATCTTCTTCCGATGGAGTTCCCAGGAGGAAGAAGCTGGGTATCCGACACGCTAGAGGTTATTGTTCTTCCTCAGAAACTTGAACACGAAGATCATTATTGGTTCTTTGAGCATATGACAGAAACTATCTTGAATACGAAAGGAAAGTTAGCTATCCAAGAATATACAGGCTATGAACTTCAACCTCTTCAACAAAAACTTTATCAAGCAACATCGCAAAAAGAAAAATTCAAACGTCGTATCCTATTGGATATGAGTTACGGAATGGATTTGGGCTGTTGCACAGATATGACGAAACTTCAGCCCTTCTATGAATACAATGGTGACTTCCTCAATCTTCAGTATCTGACAGAAGATGTTGCCAAGCGATATATTGGTGTATCATTGGCACTGGATGAACGTTTCAAACAGAAATATAGAGCCCTCTTTCTGCAAACGCTAAATCATATGCACGTAGACTATCGTCGAAAACTAAAGGGAGAAAGCGTAATGTACGGGAATTCGCAATATACAGAAACATCCAGTCCTGATGAAATTATGGAAGTCCTCCAACAAACCCTTCGAAAAATTATTGAGGTCTTAATTCTGCTTCGTGTATTGTCTGAGCAGTCCCAAAACACACTCGAATCACTCTTTGCTTCCTATAAAGAACACGATCCTTATAAATGGTACGGATATGTCTCCAATGTCCTGCCTTAAAAAATAGCATCTAGGTAATCAGGATGAGGTTGCTTCCAAACCTTTTACTCAGTTTTCTTTTTTTCACAAAGGTTCTTTCCCAATCTTTTTTAGGATTTGATATCAGTCCTGCTCCACAGATTGAATGGGATCAAACACCTTTTACCTATTATACGGGCCAAACGATCAACACAAGCTGGACATCCCAAGGATTTCAGTCTGCTGATCTGGCTCGTATTACTTATGTAGGCGCAGGTGGCACGCGTACCTTGACTACGGGAACAGGAACGTCGATTGCTAACGGATTCTATGCCGTTCGTTTGTCTGATAGTTCCAATGGTCTTGCTACAAATGTTCCCCTTACTCTTGCCTTTAGCACAAATACCTCTCTAAGCAGGGTATCCAATCAAACAATTAGTGTGATGCAGAGTAAACTGATGAACATCATTCCTCTTGATGGGAATCGTACCTTAGGAGGAGGTCAAAACGCCGTCTGCGACGATCGTAATTTAACAGTAACTTGGCGAGGATTGGGAGAAGCCCAATTTGGAGTGGCCACCATCAGTTTGAGCAAAGCCTCAGGATCTGCAGGAACTTTAGGAATCACACAAACGAATGTTCCTGTATCAGGAAATATGACGATTAGTATTTTTTGTCCACGAACGTCCGTTCCTTCCACATTTAATCCCTACCAATTTCAAATTTCTGTACAAGAACCTGGAGGATCTGCCTATACAGGTACATCTGCATCCTTCAATGTTGCAGCCGCTCCCACACCTTCTCCTACAAGCTCTCCAACACCAACTTCTTCCAAAACACCAAGTCCTTCTCCGTCTCAAACGCCTTCGCCAACACCTTCGGTATCAGCCACAACTACTCCTACACCCAGTGTAACTCCTACGTCATCAA
>JACCDO011043458.1_pt1 | contig 18039 bp, 10 predicted proteins | sample 7446101 | NCBI WGS metagenome assembly JACCDO01 (sample SAMN15323440, study PRJNA562643) | freshwater metagenome | isolation source: river surface water | place: USA:Blue River Watershed | collected 2017-08-16 | reverse complement strand
TCCGCCCGCCACGGCCGCAGCGCCGGGTTGCGCAGGCTGATCGTGCCGGGCAACGCGTTGGGATCCGCCGCTTCGTCGACGTCGAGTTCGTTCACCGTCGCGTTGGGGATGATCTGGTTGAAGTTGGGCCGGCCATACGTCTTCGCGTAGGCCACGCGCACCAGCAGGTTCTCGGTCGCGCTGAAATTCAGGTGCAGGCTCGGGTAGTAGCCGTGGTAGCCGCGCTCCGCCCGCGCCCCGCGCTCGGTGCGGGTGAGCCGCAGCTCCTCGAGCGAACCGGCCGCGCCGGCATCCGGACGGCGGATACGCTGCCCCGCGGCGTTGCGCGCAAAGCTGCCGTCGGCGTTCCGCACGAAGACGTTGCCCGGCTCCACCAGCGCGCCGCGACCTTTGCCGTTCGTCCGCTCGTAGCGCACGCCCGTGAGCGCCTGCAGCCGGTTGCGCCAGAACCGGCCTTCCGCCTGCAGGAAGAGCGCATCGACCGTCTCGTCGAAAACCTCCGAGTTGGTAATGCGGAACGTCTCCGCCGTGACCTGCTGCGCGACGGTCTGCGAGAAGAGCCGCGGATCGGCCTGATACGCGCGCCACGCCTGATGCGGCGACACCCACGGGATCCGCTCGAAACCGAAGACCGCCGGCCGGTCCGCATACACCGTCGCCGCATAGGGCGTGGGCGCCTCCGCCGTCGCGGGGTTGCCGTCGAGTCCGTTGTAGGTCCACGCGAGATCGCGCCGCCGCGTGTCGCGCTGCTGCCAGCGGTGCGCCGCACCGGCCTGCAGGCCGAGCGTCACACCCGAGAGCGTGACCTGCCGGCGCACGCTCAGATCGGCGGAGGCCACGGTGTCGCCCACGTCGCGCAACGAGGAGTTCGCGCCTGTGATCCGGTAGTTCGAAATGCTGTGCCAGTCCACGGGCTGGCCCGCGTTGTTGAACGCTTCCATCCGGCCCGGCCCCTCGTTCGTGATGCCGGCATAGGTGATGCGCACCGGCGCCACGAGCGTCGACGTCGTGCTGAAGAAATGCCCCGCATCCGTGTCGCGGAACACCGTGTGCGACTCCGACCAGCTCGCGCCCGCCTCGATCTTCCAGCGCCCGTCGTCGTGCCGGTAGCGCGTGTTGAGCGCCTCGGTCGCGCCGCGGATGTTGAAGAACTGCCCGTTCAACGTCAGCCCACCTCGGCCCGTTGCGCCCTGCGTGAAATCGGGGCCGAAACTCAGCGGCACGCCGCCCGCCACACTCGACGTCGCCAGCGTGCCGGCGTTCGAGGTCAGCTGGTGCATCCCGTAATACTGCCAGAACTTGTTCACCTGCGCCGTGGTCGAGAGCACGCCGTCGCGCGTCACCCGCCAGTCGGCCTTCACGCTGAGCGAATCGCGGTTCGTGTAGCGCGGCGAATCCTGCAGGATGTGCTGCTGGAGATACGGCGTGGCGAACGACGCCGACGACCCCGCCGCCGCCGCGCTGTAGACCCGCGCCGAGACGAACGCATCGTTGAACTGGTTCGAGGTCTGGCCCGACACCACGAAGCCGAGCCGCTGGTGCAACGGCAACGTGTAGCTGAAGTCCGCGCTCGGCAGGACGCGCCGCTTCCGGATCTCGAAGGAATGCGGCTCCTGCGCAAAACTCAGGTCACCCTGATTCGCCGTCAGGTAGAGCCGGTAATTGAGCTGCGCCGTCCGCCGCTCGAACGCACTCCGGCTCACCATGTTCACCGTGCCGCCCAGCGTATCGGCCGGCTGCGCGGGCGTCGGCACCTTCGTGAGCTCCACGCGGGACAGGTTGTTGATCGAGACCTGCTCGAATTGGAACACGCGCGTCGAGCCGCCGTAGTGGGCGTTGGCCATCTGCGCCCCATCGGTGCTCACGCTGGTCAGATGCGGGTTCAGCCCCCGCACCGTGATCGAGAGGATCGTCGGATCCGCGAAGTCCGCCGTCACGCCGGGCAGGAACTTCATGAACTCGCCCACATTGCCCTCGGCGATGTCGCCGAACGATCCCGCGGCGACGACATTCTTGATGTTCGGCGAGAAGCGTTGCTCGTTCGTCGCCACCGTCTCCGCATCCATCTCCTCCGCCGCGACGACGAACTTGCCCAGCCGCACCACGCCGCCGCCCGCCGCACCGGTGCCGTCGCCGAGGCTGACATCCTGTGTGACCGTGCCGTCCGCCGGCACGTTTACCGCGACCTCGCGCGGCGGCATCCCGGTGTAGAAAACCCGGATCGTCGCCGTTCCGCTCGGCACGCCCGCGAGGTGAAACGTCCCGCTCTGGTCGGTGAAGGCCACGAAATCCGTGCCCGGCACCATCACCCGCGCGTTGTTCAGGAATTGTCCGGTCGCCGGGTGATCCACCCGGCCGGTGATCGTGCCGGCCGGCGCCGCCCACCCTGTCGACACCACGACCCCGAACGCCAGCCAGCGGTGCAGATTCTTCATGGGAGCGAGGTGCCCGCGCGCGAGCGAGCGCAGGCGAATGAGGCGGGTAAAAAAGGGCTGCGTTTCCCGGGACGCGCGCAGGTTGGCCCGCACGAGGGGTCGCCCGGAAAACGCCGCGCGCCCACCGTCGCGGCCCCGGTTTTGGCAGTCAATGAATATTCTGAACATTGAGCAGCTTCCCTGCCACCCGGGGCGGCCGTTTGCTGGGCTCAACTCTGCGGGCAGGGTGCCCTCACCCCGCTCCCCCTCACCGCCTCGCGCCCGGTCCCGCCTACTCGCGCCAGCCGAACTTCGCCGCCAGCGCGAGGCACTCCGCCTCGCTCTTCACGCCCTCGGAGCACGTCGGGTGCGCGAGCGACGCCGCGGCCGCACAGACTCCGAGCCGCAGCGCTTCTTCGACCGGGGCGCCCTCGTGCAGTTTGAAGAGCACGCCACTCGCAAACGCATCGCCCGCGCCCGCCGCCCCCGCGACGAATTCCGCCGGCACCTTCACCGCGGGCTGCCAGACTTTCCGGCCGCCCGGCCCGCACGCCAGCACCGCGGCCGGGAAATGCACCAACACCCACTCGCGCACGCCCCACGCCACAAGCTGCTCCGCCGCCCGCTCGATCGCCGCCCGGTCGATCACCCCGTCGCGCACCGTCGCGATTCCCGTCACCTGCGCGATCTCGAACTCGTTCACGAAAAGATAATCCAGCTGCGGCAGCGCCGGGCGCACGATGCGCGCGAAGCGGTCGCTCGCCTCGCTCACCACGTCCGCCGAGGTCTGCATGCCCGCGGCCCGCGCCGCGCGCAGCACCTCCACCGCGCGTGTCTCGCCCGTGGCCGCATCCACCTCGTCCAGCCGGTCGAGCAGCAGCAGGTAACCGAGATGGAAGATCCGGGCCCGGCTCGCACGCAGGTCGAAGTGCTCCGGCGCCAGCTCCGCGTTGGCCCCGCGGCAGTGGAAAAAGGTCCGCCGCCCCGTCCCGCGCTCCGTCATCACATCGGTGTAGGAGGTCGGCACCGTGCGCGAGGAGCGCAGCCCGGTCGTATCGATCCGATGCTTCGCACAGTCGTCGCGGATGAACCGCCCGGCCTCGTCGCTGCCGACGAGCCCCACCGCCTCGAGCGGAAAGGTCGCGCCCAGCCGCGCGAGGTTCTTGAGCAGGTTGTAGGGCGAGCCGCCGTTGCTGGAGAACTGCGTCAGGATGTTCGCCAGCGCATCCTGCGGCGGCCAGCGGTCGATCATCTTCACATGGTCGACGATCCAGTTGCCGCCGGCTACGACGCCGCTGCGTGCGCTCATGCGACCTCCACCGCGGTGTTCGTCCGCTGCGACGCCAGCGCCGCCGCCCAGATCCGGTGGCTCGCCACCGCCTCCTCGACCGTCGCGCAGCCGAAACGCCCGTCGAGCCGGCCCGCCCGCTCCGCCACGAACGCCGCCCACATCTGCAGCAGGATGTCCGGGAAACCCGGTTCGAAGATGCCGCCCGTGATGGTCGGAAACACCATCTGGAAGCCGAGGTCGGTCGAGTCCCAGATCTGCTCCTTCTCGCGGCGGAAGGTCCACAGCGTCTTCGGCGTTTTCGTGGAATACTTCACGCCGCCGTCCGTGCCGAGCACCTCGATATACCACGAGTTGGTCTCGCCCGGCGCGAAGCGCTTGAGCTCGATCCGCAGCGGCACCCGCGCACCGGCCACGTCCGCATACGTGGCGAGCGTGGCATTGTCCCAGGTATCGATCTTCGCCGTGCCGCCCTTCCCGTCGGGCCGCTCGGTGTAAACCTGCTGCAGCTGCGCATAGACGCTGCGCGGCATCCAGCCGAGCCGCAGCGGCACGTGCACCGCATGCATCCCGAGGTCGCCCAGCACGCCGACTTCGCCGCAATACGCCACCTGCCGCTTCCAGTTCACCGGCTTCTTCGGATCGAGATCGCTCGAATGCAGGTAGCCCACGCGCACCTCGATCGGACGGCCGAACGCGCCCGACTTCGCGAGCGCGAGCGCGCGCTGCGCGCCGGGCAGGAAGGGAAATTCCGAGCTCACCCGCACAAAACGGCCGCTCTTCGCCACCGCCGCCGCGATCCGTTCCGCCGCGCCGAGATCGATCCCGAACGGCTTCTCCGCAAACAGGTCCTTCCCCGCCGCCAGCACGTCGAGGTAGACCTGCTCGTGCAGCTGGTGCGGCACCGCCACGTAAACCACGTCGACCTCCGGATTCCGCAGCAGCTCGTGGTAATCCGTGGTGCGCTGCCGCACCGTCGGCACCTGCGTGAACCACTCCAGCAGCTTCGGCTGCACGTCGCACACCGCCACGAGCTCCGCCCGCACCGGGAAGTTCTCCAGCACGAACCAACGCGCCAACGCATTGGCCACCTCGCGGCCCATCAGGCCGCCGCCGATCACGCCGATCCGCACCACCGGTTTTGCGTCCGCACTCATGGGATTGGTCACGATTGGAGGAATTTCGCCGCCTGCGCCGCCGTCGCGCCGTCGTGCACGACCGCCATCAGGGCCTTCGTCATGCCCGCGGGATTCGGGTGCTGGATGATGTTGCGGCCATACACGATGCCCGCCGCGCCGAGCCGGATCAGCGCCTCCGTGCGCTGGAGCACTTCGTCCTCGGACGCCTTGCCGCCGCCGCGGACGAGCACGGGCACATCGCCCGCGATCTCGATCACTTTCGCATACGGCTCCACCGGCGTGGAGGGATCGGCCTTGATGATGTCGGCCCCCAGCTCCACCGCCTGCCGCACGAGCGGGAGAATCTTCCGGATGTCGCCGTCGACGAGGTAGCCGCCGCCCTGGTCGTTCTTCCGGAACACCAGCGGCTCGATCATCAGCGGCATCGCGTAGTGGTCGCACTGCGGCTTCAGCGTCAGGATGTTCTGGATACACTGGTCGGTCACCTGCGGCGCCCCGGGGATCTGGAAGAGATTCACCACGATGCACGCCGCATCGAGCCGCACCGCCTGCAGCACCGGCTCCTCGATCATGCGCGAGAAGACCGTCGCCGGCAGCTCGGGGCCGTAGACGTTCGCCACGTCCGAGCGCAGCACGAGGGCCGGCTTCATCTTGCCCGCACGCGCCTGGAGGTGCCGCGCCTGGCCCACCGTCAGCTGGATCGCATCGGGATCCGCCGCGATCAGCGTGTCGATCGTGCGGCGGATGTCCTCGATGCCGCCGAGAAACGAGAGCTCGTTGAAGAAGCCGTGGTCGATCGCGACATCGAAGCAACGGCGGGACTTGGGGTTGAACAGGCGGTTGAGCCGGGCAGCTTTCATGAAAAAAATTCCTCGTTGCGTCAGGCCTGCGCGCGCAGCGACCGCGGCGAGGTGTGGAAGGGCAGCACGATCGGTGCGCAGGTCTCGCCCGCAAACTGCCGTTCGATCTGCGAGAAGAGCGACCGCGCGATCTGCGCCGTGCTGCTGTGCAGACAGGTGATCGGGATCGGACACAGGAACCCGATCTCGGCGTGCTTGTGCACCACGAGTTTCAGATCGTCCGGCACGTTCACGCGCTGCTCCAGCACCGACAGGATCACGCCCGGCACGCTCGTGTCGGGAAACACCACGAGCCCTTCCGGCCGCCGCGCCTGCCGCCAGATCTGCCGGAACTCCCGGTAACCGAATTCCTCCTGCGATTCGTCGCGCACGAAACCGTGCGCCGTCCGGATCCACTCCTTGCGCACCTCGATGCCCTGCGCGGCGCAGACTTCCGTGAAGTGCGCGTAGAAGTCCGTGCTCGCCGCCTCGCCGTCCGCCGTGCCCGAGGGCTCGCCGGGCTCCAGGATCGAGATCACGCCCGCCGACCGGCAGCCCTGTTTCTTCAACAACGCCACCGACGCCTCCGCAAACTGGTCGAAGTCCAGGCTCACCCGGTTCCGCACCGGCGCATAGGTGAAGAACGCCGAGAGCACCGGCAGCGTCTGCAGCCAGCCCACGACATTCTCCGGCACATCCGTCGCCAGCACCGCCTGCACCTGCCGCGCCTCCACCGCCCGCGCGAGCTCGCCCCACACCTTGCCGCGCTGCTTCTCCGCGCGCGGATCGAACCACACCTTTACGCTTACCCGCTCGGCCTCCAGCAGCCGCGCCAGCTCGACGTGCACCGCCCGCTTGAACGCACTCGCCTGGTTCAGCCAGATGTCGGAATCGTAGTAGATCGCCACGTCGCTCAGCCGCGGCCGCCGCTTGCTCACGAAGGTCCCGATCTTCGGCTGCCGCGTCAGCAGCCCTTCCTTCACCAGCGGCGTCAGCGCGGCGTGGATCGTCGCCGCATGCGTGTTCCACTTCGCCGCCAGCTCCGCGCTCGCCGGCAAGCGCGTTCCCGGCTCGAGCTTCCCGCTCACGATGAGTTCGCGGATCTGCTCGCTGATCTGCCGGTAAACGACCTTGGGCCGGTCGAACGTGAGGTCGAGAGGGTCGGACATTTTTCAGCGCCGGAGGAATCCCAACGCCCCGGAAACGTCAACCGCCCCCGCCGTCTTTCCGCCCTGTGGGCGGGGTGCCCCCACCCCGCATCCGTCCTGCTCCACTCCTTGTGGGCGGGGTGCCCTCACCCCGCATCTGCACCGCTCCGCCTTCACGCGTCCGATTTCAAAAACGCGATCAACGCCGCCATCTCCCCCGGCGCCATCGTCTGCTCCAGCCCGTCCGGCATCAGCGACACGCCCGACGCCGTCAGCGTCGCGACATCCTTCCGCAGCACGCTTTCCTCCGCACCCGCCGCCGTCCGCAAGGTGAGGCTCGTCTCCGTCTCCGCCGCGAGCCAGCCCGACACCGCGCGCCCGTCCCGGGTCGTCACCGCCAGCGTCTGATACGCCGGATACACTTCGTAATTCGGCACCACGATGTGGAGCAGCAGCGCGTCCGCGGGCTGGTTGCGCACACCCGTGAGATCGGGGCCCACCTTGCCGCCGACGCCCTGATGCGTGTGGCAGGCCGAGCAGGCGCGCACAAACACCTCCCGCCCGCGCGGCACGTCCGCCTTGGGATCGAGCGCGTCACGGAGTTTCCGATACACCGCCATCCGGTCGCCGCCTTCGAGACTCTGGAACAGCTGCGCCGCCTTCGCCTTCACGCCGGCATCCGCGTGCTTCAGCAGCTGCGTGCGGCGCGTCGAGGAGATCTCCGGCGGCGCGACCACCCCGGACTCGATCGCCTGGAACAACACCGCGATCAGCGCCGGCCGCGACGTGAGCGTCGCGATCGCCGCCTCGCGCACCTGCGGCGTGTGCCGCGGCCAAGCGTCCTTGCGCACGAGCAGCGCCGCGCCGCGCGCATCGCCCAACCGGTCGAGCGCGCGCACCGCCTGCAACTGCACCTCCGGTGCCTGCCGCGCATCGAGCAGCGCCTCGAAACGCGCCGCCACCAGATCGTAATCCGCGTAGCCGAGCAGCGCCACCGCGCTGAGCCGTTCCGCCAGCGGGGTCGCAGCATCCACCGCGCGCTCCGCCGCCGCCGCGAGGAACGCCCGCACCGCCGGTTCGTTCCGCCCCTGCGCCCCGGCCAGCGGCGCAAAGGCATCCTTCGCTGCCGCCGCCCGCGCCCGTCCGCGGTAGCCTTCCAGCAGGCCCATCACGGTCGTCATCCGCCACGCCAGGTCGCCCTCGCCCTGCACCGTCTGCCGCAGCAGCGCCTGGCACGCCTCCGCCGGCGCCCCGGCCCCGAAGACCCGCCCGAGCTGCTCCATCACCACCGCAAAGGCCCGCGGATTCTCCGTCCGGCGGCGCTGCAGTTCCGCCAGAAATTCCGTCATCCGCGCGCCGATGCCGCTCAACACCGCCGCCCGCAGCCAGCGGTCCTCGCCGTCGCGCGCCGCCAGCGTCGCGAGCGCCGCCACCGCGTCCACTCCCGGCAGATCGCCGAGCGCCAGCGCCGCCCCGAAGCGCACGCGCGCGTCCGCATCCGTAACCCGCGCGAGCAATCCGCGCTGCAGCGCCGGCGCCGCTTTCGCGCCGCCGCGCTCCGCCGCGAGCTGCACGGCATTCTCGCGCACCCCGGCCTGCGGATCGCCGAGCGCCGCGAGAATCACGTCGTCGCCCAGCGCCCCGATCTCCCGCAGGGTCCACAACGCCCGCACCCGCGTCTCCGGCCGCGCCGCCGCGCGCGCGAGCGCCGCGAGCTTCGCCGCCCCGTCCGGCGCGAGTTGCCCGCGCTTCGCCTGCTCCGCAATCGTGCGCTGCCCCCACGCGCGCCACCACTCGTCCGCCGACTCCAGCGCCGCCAGCCCATCGCCGGCCGCCGCTCCCGCGGGCGCCCGCCGGCCCGCCGGCGCATCGGCGCGCACCACGCGGTAGATCCGGCCGCGATCCTTGCCGCTCTCGAAATCCAGCAACCCGCGCGACTCCTCCGGAATGTAGCGCGGATGGTCGATCTCCCGCCGGTTCATGTCCGCCACATAGAGCGCCCCGTCCGGTCCCGCGGCGGCAAACACCGGCCGGAACCACACGTCGGTCGACGCCAGAAACTCGCGCCCTTCCGGCGCCACCGCTTCGCTGCGGAACGACACCCCGTCCGCCCGCACCACCTGCCGCTGCACCAGATTCTGCGCCGGCTCGCACACGAAGACGTTGCCCACATGCGCCGGCGTCAGGGCCGTGCCGCCGAAGAACACCGTGCCGCACGCCGAGGTGAACGTCCCGTTGTGCGGCTTCGCCATCAGCGCCGGGATGAAATCCGCCGCGATCGTCGCACGGCTGATCGGCCACACCTTCGCCTGCGCCTCGACCTTCGACACCTCCGTCGTCGTCTCGCCGAACGCGAGGTGCGGATTCCGCGCGAGGTGCCACGGCTCCAGCATCACCTGCAGCACCGGATGCCGGTTCGACGTGATGAACCGCCGGCCAAACGCATCGAACACGAGGCCGTATTGCGCCCGCCCGCCCGTGTTCTCGAATTCGAAGGTCTCCGGATCGAACCGGCCGTCCTTCCCCTGGAACGTCACCGCCGGCCGCTCCGGGTGCAGCGGCGACACGACCTTGCCGCCGTTCAGTCCACTCGTGACGTAGACCTTGCCGTCCGGTCCGAGCGTCGGATGGCTCACGCGCAACTGCGCCGTCTTCGTCGCCTCGAAGCCCGTCAGCACCACCCGCCGCTCGTCCGCCACGCCGTCGCCATTCGTGTCCTTCAGGTAAAGGATATCCGGCGCCGCCGTGACAAACATCCCGCCGCGCCACAGCAGGATGCCGTTCACATAACCCAGCCCCGTCGCAAACTCCGTCCGCCGATCATACCGCCCGTCGCCATCCGTATCCGCCAGCAGCACGATCCGCCCGAGCGTCGACTCGCCCGTCGGCTTGTCCACGGGATCCGGATACGCGCGCCCCTCCGCCACATACATCCGCCCGTCCGGCTCGAACGCCAGCGCCACCGGGTCCACCACCAGCGGCTCCGCCGCCACGAGCTCCACCCGCATCCCCGCCTCGACCCGCAGCGCCCGCAACGACTCCTCGGGACTCAGCGCCGGATGCCGCGCGGGACCCGCCGCATCGCCCGTCGCGCCGCCCCCCAGAAACCAGCCGAGGCCGGCCAGGAACGCCGCGCGCCAGCGATACCGGATCGTCGGGGTCGAGCTCATCGCGTTCATCCTTGAACACCCGTTTTTCGGGAAGCAACCTCCGCGTCACCCCCGAAATGAAGAAAATGAATTTTGGCCGTATTTCCGCACGCATTTTCCCCACCGTTTCCCTGCTGCTCGTCCTCGCCGCGACCGCGCGCGCGGCCGTTCCGGCCGACGTCGTCGTCCCGCGCACCAAGGTCGCGCTCTTCGACGGCCAGACCGTGAAGGATCTTTCCGCTTTCTACACGTGGCTGCCGAAATTCGGCGTCGGACAGGATCCCGACAAGGTCTTCACCGTCGTCGACCGCGTCGACGACGCGCCCGCGATCCGCGTCAGCGGCCAGCACTGGGGCGGCATCGTCACCCACAAGAATTACGCCAACTACAAACTCGTCGTGGAATTCCGCTGGGGCCTGATCACCTGGGCGCCGCGCGCCGACAAGACGCGCGACTCCGGCATCCTGCTGCACGGCCAGGGCCCCGACGGCGGCTACACCAAGGATTTCAAGTCACCGTGGATGCGCTCCTTCGAGTATCAGATCATCGAGGGCGGCACGGGCGACATCATCGTCCTCGGCGGCTGGGACCGCGGCTCCCCCGAGCAGATCGTCCCCAAGCTCTTCGCCCAGGTCGAACGCACCAACTACTGGTCGCCCACCGGCACACGCACCGAGTTCACGCGCGGCCGCATCAACTGGCAGCACCGCGATCCCGCTTGGAAAGACACGCTCGGCTACCGCGGCCCCAAGGACGTCGAGCACGCCGTCGGCCAGTGGAACCGCATCGAAGCGCGCGTCTCCGGCGGCAACCTCGACTACTGGCTCAACGGCGTGAAGGTCATGGAAGCCCGCGACGGCACCTACACCTGGGGCAAACTCCTTTTCCAATCCGAGGCCGCGGAAATCTACTTCCGCCGGATCGAGCTTCATCCGTTGGAGTGAGGGGCGCGCCGCGGCGGAAAGTTGACGGTTGAAAGCCGGAGGTTGGCCCATCGTCCCGCGAGTCCGGAGCTGAGCGCCCGAAACAGAACCGGAAACTCCGCCAAGCTCCGCGCTCAGCCCGTCGAGCCTCTCCGTCTTCCCCCCGCCGCGATTGCGGCGCCTCGTTTCAACCTGCGGCCATTGCCGCAGCCCGCTGCCCAGGATTTCGCCCGTTGGCGAAATCCATCCGTGGTGCCCCATGCCTTGTTCTCCTCCCCATCCGCCTCTCCCCGTTTCCCACTTTCCCAATTTTTTCTCCCTCCCTTCCGCCTTTCACCTTCCGCCTTTCGCCTTTCACCTTCCGCCTTCCACCTTTCCCCTCACCCGCTCCCCATCCCCACATCGTAAACCTCCACCAGCACCACGCCCGCGCCGCCGTCCACCGCGCCGACTTCGATCGTCCACGCCCCCGCCGGCAGCGTCGCCAACAACGCCGCATCCGCGCTGCCGCGCCCCAGCGCAAACGCCCCCGCCCGCTGCGCCGCCGCACTCACCGCCGCCGCATCGGCCGACATCTCCCAGCCCGCATTCGCCGCGTGCACCCGCGTGCCTTCACGCAACACCAACGCCGGCCGCGCCAGCACACCCGCCACGCCGAATTGCCCCAACCCCGGCCCCACCGCGCGCACCAGCAGCGTCCGCGCGTTGTCGCCTTCGATCACCACTCCGGGAATCGCCACGCCCGCGCCCGGCGACACCCGCACCCGCGTCGATAGATTCTTCCAGCGCTGCGCGCCGCCACGCTCCACCTCGTAGGCTTCCACGAGCGCCACGCCGCTCCCGCCGTCCTGCGCCGTCACCGGCACCGTATAGGCTCCCGCCGGCAGGCTCACCAGCAGCGCACAATCCCCGCTCCCGCGCCCGAGCGGAAACGCCCCCGCCTGCGCCGCCGCCGCCGCGATCACCGCCGCGTCCGCGCCCGCGTCCCAGCCGCGATTCGCCGCCACCACGCTCCCGTCGCTCCGCCGCAGCGTGAGTTCCGGCCGCGCCAGCCCACCCGTCACGCCAAACGCCCCGAGCCCCGGCCCCAGCGCCCGCACCAGCACGCGTTTCTCGCCCGCGCCCTCGACCACGAAGCCGGGGATCATCGCCGCCTCGCCCGCGCCGGAGAATCCGCGCGTCGAAAGATTCACCAGCCGCGGCGCCGTCAGCGGCACGCGCACCGTCTTCGCCGGCTCGCCCGCCGCGAGCGCAAACACCTGCTCGAACCGCCGCCCGCCCTGCTCGACCGTCACCACATAGTCGCCGTGAAACCCGCGCCCGCGCCACTCGCCGCGCGCATCCGTCGTCCCGCCGGCCCGCGTGCGCCATGCCTCCAGCACCTGCGCGCGCCACGCCCGCGCATTCGGCTTCTCGCTCCAGTCGCGCCGATACATCGCCGCCTGCGGGATCCAGTGCGCGCCCTCCCAGAAACCCCACAACTGCACGCCCACCACACTCGCATGCGAATACGCGAGGATGAGGAAATCCCGCGTGTAGTCCGCCTGCAGTTCCTCGTCGTCGGTGTTGACGTCGAACTCCGTGAAACGCACCGGCAGCCCCAGCGCCGCATACCGGTCCAGCACCGCGAGCACGTTCACCGGCGGCGACGGCGAGCCGCCGATGTGCGCCTGCAAGCCGAGCCCGCCGATCGGCGCGCCCTGCTCTTTCAGATAACGCGCCGTCCGCTCGAAATGCGCCACATGCCCCGCATCCAGCGCCGCATCGTGATTCGAATAGTCGTTCAGATACAGCGGCGCCGCCGGATGCGCCGCCCGCGCCGCCTTGAACCACTCCACCTGGATCGCCTCGCCGAAAAGATCCATCAGGTCGCGATTCGCATACGGCTCGTTGAGCACGTCCCACTCCTGCACCCACTCGCGCGTCGCCCCGCCCACGTCCGCGATGTGCGCCAACGCCCGCGCCGGGATCTCGTTCTGCCGCGCCGTGCCGCGCAGCGCCTGGATCGATGCCGGGAGATTCCGCCATCCGGGCCACACCATCACGTGCCCGCGCACGTGCAGCCCGTGGTTCCGCAGCCAGCCGAGTCCCGTCGTCGTCTGCGCCTTCGCAAACCCCGCCCCCCACTCGCCCGCCCACGCGCCCCACTTCAGGTCGTTCTCCGTGCTCGCCGCATTGAAGAGCTCCAGGATTTTCTGCCGGTAGATCCGGTTGTCCGCGCTGTCGTTCACCAGCCGCGCCATCTGCAGCGCCGAGCCGAAATGAAACGCCGATTTCCGCTGCTCCACCTGCACCCGCGCGCCCGGCACCGGCCGCCCGTCCGCGTCCACCACCGCCACCGTGAAGTCCCCTTTCCGCAGCGCTTCGATCCGCGCCAACGCCGCCGTGCGCCACGCCGCGCCCGCCTCGCGTCCCACATAACTCGGCCGCGACCGCGGCAGCGCGCCCACCGCCACGCTCTTTCCGTAGTAGACGAAATCAAATCCCCCCAGCTCCACCGTCTGCCGCTTGAAGCCGAAGCCAAACGCCACCTCCACCGCGTTCGCCGCGTAGTCCGCGCCAAACGTGAAGGGCACGAAAAACTCCCGCCACTCCGTCGCCAGCGTGTGGTTGCCCTCGATGCTTTTCTCCCACTCCGGCGACGCCTTCTGCACCACCAGCCGCAGAAACGCCCCGCCCGACTCGTCGCTCGTCACCACCGCCCGCGCAAAAAACCGCAGCAACCCCACGTCGCCCCGCGCCACCGCGCGCGTCACCGGCGCCTTCAACTCCACCGCCCACGCCGGCGACAGATCCGCCCGCGTCTCCACCCGCCACGCCCGCGTGAACCCCGGTCCGCCCACGTCGACCTGCGTCGCCGCCGCATTCACCCCGCCACCCGACAGCCGAAACACCGGCACCGCCCCCACCAGCGGCTCCCCCGGCGGATAGCTCGTCTGCGCCGCCGCTCCCACCGCCAACATCACCGCCACCAAAATTCCGCGCCACATATCCCCCATCCAACTCCCCTCCTCCCACCACCGCAACCTCCCACCTCCCGCCCTATCGCCACCGCTTGCCGCCTGACTCTCCTCTCTCCGTGTCCCCGTTTCCCGTTTTTCCAACTTCCCACTTTCCGAATTTTATCTTCCTCCCGTTTCCCAATTCCCGCCCACTTCCGCGATGCAACTGACGAAACACTGGGCCGCCCAACTCGACGACTACACCATCGACCTCGCCTGGTCCCCCGACGGCGCCCTCCTCGCCGCTGCCAGCGCCGCCGGCCCCGTCTCGCTTTTCGCCGTCACCGACGGGGCCCGCCGCGCCCTCCTCCCCGGCCATGAGAACGGCACCAACGCCCTCGCCTGGCAGCCCGCCGCCGCGTCGCTCCTCGCCACCGGCGGCCAGGACGGCGCCGTGAAATTCTGGGACGCCGCCGCCGGCCAGCACACCGCCACCGCCGCCCTCGGCTCCGCCTGGGTCGACCACCTCTGCTGGTCCCCATCTCCCGCGTCTTCCCCGTCTTCCGCCACCCGCCTCCTCTTCGCCGCCGCCGGCCGCACACTCACCGCTCTCCGCCCCGACGCCTCCGTCGCCCACACCTTCAAGCCCGCCCCCAAGACCCTCACCGCCCTTGCCGCCGGCCCGCGCGGCGGAGTGCTCGCCGCCGCGTATTTCGGCGGTGTCGTGCTCTGGGACACCGACGACTTCGTCGCCCAGAAGGAACTCCCCTACGCCAACGGCATCGCCGGCCTCGTCTGGTCGCCCGACGCCCGCTGGCTCGTCTCCGGCAATCAGGATCCCTCCGTCCACCTCTGGATTCCCGAGCAGGACCTCGAGCTCCACATGAGCGGCTACGAGTCCAAGGTGAAACACCTCTCGTTCGACCACACCTCGCGCTGGCTCGCCACCAGCGGCGGCCGCGACTCCTGCATCTGGGACTGCAGCGGCGCCGGCCCCGAAGGGCGCGAGCCCGCCATGCTGCCGCACGACGCCCCCGTCTGCGCCGTGAAGTTTCAAAACACCCACGGCCTCCTCGCCACCGGCGCGCAGGACGGCAGCGTGCAACTCTGGAGTCCCGACCGCCGCCAGCCGCTCCGCGCCACCGTGAAGATGCCTTCCCCCGCCACGCGCCTCGCCTGGTCCCCCGACGACACCCTCCTCGCGATCGGCTCCGAGAAAGGCGTCGTCTACGTGCTCAAGTGCGAGGCGTAAAAAGAAGGCCCGCCTCCCGCTCCACCCGGGTAGGCCGGCCCGCCCATCGCGCTCGCAGCGCCACCGGGTCGGCCCCGACTGCGGCCGTTCGCGCGGATGGCGACCCGAGTTTGGGCCCTCGGCTCAGTTCTCGTTCGAATTCTGGATATCGGGATCGAACGTAAGGAGCTGGCGCAGCGGCGGCGGCGGCGTGCTGTTGCCCGGATTATTTCCGAGATTGTAGTGGATGAGATAGTGCCAGTCGGTGGAGTCGGAATTGGCGTTGCTTATGGTGACCTTTCCGTTGGTGCTGAGCGCAGGGGCACCGAACGGCGGATTGGGCAGCGGGTTGCCGTCCAGCCCCGAGATGTAGGGGCTCAGCCAGCTCGCGTTGCCCGTAAGATTGAAAATCATCGTGCAGTTCGGGCCCGTCGGACGGGCACTGGGCGGACTTACCGTCACCGTGCCGTCGTTGCCGACGTTGATGTTGATGACGCACGTCTGATTGGGGGATGAACGAGGCATAAGGTTATCCTGAGTCTAGGGCTGCGCCGCCGACGGACCCGCTCCGCCGGACAGCATGTGGGTGAGTTCGACGTAAGCCGGGTGTCGAAAAGGAGTGACCGCGACCCGCCGCGCGAGCGCCTGCGCCGCATCCCGCTCGCCCAGCCTGAATCGGGCATGGGCCGTGAAGGTGAGCGCCGACAGATCGCCGCGCTCCGCAAACACCTGCAGCCGCGCCACGCACGCCTGCCATTTTGCCCGCGCCTCGTCCCGTCGGTCTTGCGCGGCAAGCAGGTTGCCGAGCCGCAGCTCGACCTCGGCCGCGATGCCTTCGATCGGCGCCGCCACGCCCAGATCGGTCGCCATGGTTTCGCGGGCCCGCTGGAGAAAGGCATCAAGACGCCCGATCAACTCCGGCCGCTCGGCGTCCGGGGCGAGGAGGGCCGCGATCACCAGCGCCCGGCCATGCATCCGCACATTCCAACTCGCCACCGTCGCGTCGACTTCCGTCAGCCGGGCACACGCGGCGAGCAGCGCCGCGCTGGTCCCGCGCGCGGCTCCGACCTGCCCCGCCGCCAACTCCGCCTCCGCGAGCAGGCTCAGGGCAAACGCATGCTGCTCGACCCAGAACTTGTTCTGCGCATCCGCCTGCACGAGCGCCCGCGCCGTTTCCTCCGCATGGCGCGCCAGCGGCAGCGCCGTCGCCACGCGGCCGAGCGCGAGCTCCAGCCGCGCCAGCTCGAACCGGATGTTATGGTCCTGCCGCTGCACGCGCTTGTTCGTCGCGGCATCGGGGATCCGCTGGAGCGCCCGCCCTTTCTCCTCGTGCGCCGCGATCGCCGCGTCGAATTGCCCCAGCGCCTCGTGCGCCTTGGCGACCCAGCCCAGCGTGTTGGCCAGGTCAAACGCCCGCGCCGGCTTCGCCGGCACGATCCGCTCCCACGTGGCCCGGCTCTCGCCGAACATCGCCAACGCCTCCGCCATCCGCCCGGTGTTCAGGTAGACGACGCCGATGTTGTTCCGCGCGAAGCAGGTCTCCGCCTGCCACTCGAGATTGCTCCCATCGATCCGGACCAGCCGTCCCGCCAGCTCGAGATACTCGCGGAACGACTGCTCCGCCGGCAGCACATGCCCGCGCCGCCACGCCCCGAATCCCACCCAGAACACGCTCTGCGCGTGATCGAAGATCCGCTGCGGATTCTGCGGCTCGCGCCGCAAAAGCTGCTCCGTCGTCTCCGCCCCGCGCTTGAAAGCCTCGAGCGCCTCGGCGAGTTGGCCCCGCTGCTCGTTGACCTCGCCGATCAGGTGCAGCGTCCGCGCGCGGCGACCCAGCGCGTGGGCCTCGAGTTTGGCCGCGTCCTGCCCCGCGTAATACTCCAGCGCTTTGTCCCCGACGCTCTTGAAAACATCGAGGCGGCCGACCGCATCGAGCTTCCGCCGCAGATCGCCGAGCATGAACTCGATCAGGCCCTCGGCCTGCTCCCGACCACGCCGCGCCTCATCGCGCGCGACCACGGCATCGTTCCGCGCCGCCAGCGCTTCCCCCCGCGCGCGCCACGCGCTCAACGCAAGTCCGAGCATGAGCACCATGCCGGCCGCCGACGCCACCGCGATAATCGTCAACCGGCGGTTGCGCCGCTGCAGCTCCCGCTGCCGCAGGTCATCGAAGCCCACGCCCAGCAACCCGGCCACCAGCCGCACCAACGCGAGTTTCGGCCCATCGCCCTGCTCGCGCGCATCCGCCGCCACCACCTCCGCCGGCACCTCGCCCAACTCGCCGTCCCGCCCCATCTGCCGCCGCAGCGCCAGCGGGAAACAATCGTCCGCCGCACCTTCGTGCTTCGGCTCCCCCGCCACGATGAACGCAAACACCCGCCGCTCCCCGTGCAGCCGCTTGAAACTCACGATCTCCTCCCGCACCCACCGCGACTCCGCCGCCGCCGGCGAACAGATCACCACCAGCGTCTCCGACTGCCGCAGCGCCGCACGGATCGTCTCCCCGAGATCGCTCGTCGTCGGCAGTTCGTCCCGGTCCCGGAACACCGGCGCAATCCGCGCCCCCACCCGCCCGATCGGCGCCCTCCGCCCCTGAAACCGCCCAGGCACCCGGTAGCCTTCGAGCCGACGCAACAGCCAGTTCGCCCACCGCGTGTCGGCATGACTGTAGCTGATAAACACGCGGTATCGCCGGTTCCCGTCCGCCGCGGACGCGTCCGACCGTCGCTCCACCGGGGCATCGTGGTTCGCAGGGACCATGCTCGCCTCCCAATGCGAAATGCCCCGCCCAAACCTGCCATCCCACCCCACCTTTTTTCTTTCCGCATCCCCGGCACTCCTCTCCCCTCACGCCGCTCCAGCGTCTCTCCCGTCTCCCGCGTCTCCCCCCGCCCCCCCCCCCCCCCCCCCCCCCCCCCCCCCCCCACACCTCCCCACCCCCTCCCCGCCCCCTGCCCCGCGCCCCC
>JACCDO010792775.1_pt1 | contig 18040 bp, 15 predicted proteins | sample 7446101 | NCBI WGS metagenome assembly JACCDO01 (sample SAMN15323440, study PRJNA562643) | freshwater metagenome | isolation source: river surface water | place: USA:Blue River Watershed | collected 2017-08-16 | reverse complement strand
CTTCGCGGCGAGCCAGACGATCACAGCTTCGCGCAACTCCGTGGCGAATTTCCGGAGCTCCTTCGCTTCAGCGGCGCTCACTCTTCCAGCGGCCTCATATTCGAGTCCGTTGCGTTTGGCGCGGCAGGCGTCGAGGTAGTCGGCGTCACTTTGGCGCTCTTTACCCAGAATCAACGGCAGCGCGGAGATCGTCCGGTGATGGGCGTTGAGTTTGTCGGGTTTCCAGCCTTCGGCCAGCAGGACGATGGCGCAAAGCTGCAAGGCGGCGTTGTAAGCGATGTTGAAACGGCCATCCGGGGACAGGCTTTGCTTGGAATCCTCCAAGTCTCGATCCACCACGCCAAAGATCGCCGCGATTTGCGGCTTAGTGGGCCGGTGCGGTTTCAGCCACCCGGATTTAGCCCAGATGTTCAAGCTCATCGGCTCCTCCCAGGATAAAAAGTTTTTTCTTTTCCGCGATGTCGAGCAACAGGGGATGCTTCTTTCTGCCCTTGGCGTATTCGGCCGCGGTCATGGTGACGGGATTGATTTCACGTCCAAGGCTTTCGCCCGCCTTCCGCAGAGCCGGGGCCAGCGCGCGCAAGCCGACATCGCCGATCACCAGCAGATCCACATCGCTTGCCGCCTTGCCCGAACCAGTCGCCAGCGAACCAAAAACGAAGGCGACCTTGATGCCCTTCACGCCCTTGAGCGCCGCAGCCAAAACATCGCGCAGGCCAGCCGTCTTGAGGACGATTTGTTGCAAATCGGCAAAGAGCGGATGGCTGGCATTGGCCCGGTAGTAGCGGCGGTTACCGTCGCGCCGGCTGATGACGAGGTCGGCTTTGCCTAACTTGCCCAGTTCGTCCTGCACCGTTTTCACGTTCAGCCCGCTTTGGCGGGCAAGATCGCGTCCATGCCGTTCGCGTCCCCCGTCGGCAAACAAGAGGCGGAGCAATTCGGCCCGGACCTGGGGAAAAAGTTGATGGAGCAGACTCATTGACGGCTTAATCCCTACATACGACGGCTTATTACCGTCAAGCTTGACTTTTGCTGCTCGACGTAGTCGCCATACGACAGACCGTCGTCCCGTCCCGCTGCCGCGGGATTGCAGTAGTTCCAGAGCTTGGAGACGAGGGTTTCGGCGGTCATATTTCGAAGACCAATCGCACGTTAAGACTCACCTTCATCGTGAAACCACCAATTGTCGAAAGCATCTTCACTGTCAGATTCGTCATCATCATCGTCGGTAGTCGGTGCAGGCTTTTTATGAAATCCCTTTAAGTCAGCACGTATCTTATCGACTTGGTCCTCGATAAAAAACCTAACGCCTTCAGTGCACAGGTATGCAAAGCACGGATCTAGGACTGGCGCGGGGGTTACCCAGCCATTACGATTGGCTTCATACGCAAGTAGCCAATGCTCTTCGTAAAATGCATTGGGTGCTGACACGACACCGCTGAGCCAAGAAAGCATGAACTTCTTTGGTAGCACTCCACGCTTTTTTGCCTCACATGCCAAGCACCCCACAATTGAATCTGGGAGCTCCTGAAGCGCATCCCCAGCCTTCTTGCTCAGTTTCACATCGAACACCAACGCCGCCCAAAGTGACCAGGCTACGTCGCTCGAATGTCCGATAGGCGCAGCCTTAATGATTACTGCATTCAGCACGGTTCGCAGTTCCGCCATATTGATGCGCATCTTATCCAGATAACGAGCTTTCAGTAGATTTGATACAACCAGTCTCAATGTCTCTGGTTGGTTCAGTGCGCAATGAAGCAGGTAACTCTCGTAGAGCGGCCAACATTCTTGCGTCATTCTGAGGTGCGCGAGGCGACGCACGGAAAAGCGCAAAACTGCCTCATCTGGATACTTTAACTGGAGATCGATCGCCTTATTGAAAAACAAAAGGAGCTTCTCCTTTGTTGGCGGTAGGGGGGCGGGCTCACTCTTGCCTGTCTCAGGAGCATCGTGACCTTCGTCCGCATCGTCTGGCCCCACGGAAGAACCGCCCAAATCAAATTGACGTAGTTCTGCATCCCATCGGTCGATCAATGTCTGAGGCAATGGCAATATCGCCGTTTTGAGCGGATTGATTGCCAATTCGAATTCAGCCAAGGCACTCGCTAGACGGTGACAGAATTCTGAAGCATCCGATTCGTTCAGGAAACCGACTTCAAAGTCGTCGATGCAGCGCATCCCGCGTGGCCATTTCTTCAGTTTCATCTGGCTTTCCACATACCCGAGGAGAACCTCGGCTATGGCACGAGAAACGTCCTGACCAACAGGGATGCCGATTGTCTGACCGTCTTGGATGTTCCGAAAATGGGCATCTAGGGCGTTGCCATAGTGCGCATGTGAACGATTGGCTTTCGCGAAAGCTTTCCCGTGAATCGCCCAAGGTATGCTATGGGTATAAATCGACGGAAAGAAACGGCTGATATCTGTCCGAAGTATGTAGCGAGCTGCCGCGCGGACGCGGGCCCTATGTGCTGGTCTGTCACGGATACTGACTTCGTGTTTCAGGCAACGCGGTCCTCCTGCAAGGACTGGTTTAGTCAGCGAGATCGCAGACGAGTGCGCTCGCGCTTGGATGTCTGACCAGTTGTCCAGAAAGCACTTTGCCAGACGATAAAAATGAACTGGATTCGGGATCGAGAAGAGCCGGCGTGCACCTCCGACTCTCGCATGGCTATATTTTACGCACTTTGAACTTACGGGTATCTGAGGATTCTTCTTTGTAGGAAGCTCACAATTGTCGAAGAACGTGTGGGGCGTGTTCAGCGGTGTGAAAGCGCCGCCAAAAGTTTCGCTAGAAAAGCAAGGCGGCAAGACCTCTGGTAGGTAGCCAGCGCCAAGTAGGCGGTCGATAGACAATATTGTTGGAGCCGGCATCTTGGATTGGGGATTAGGAATTAGCAGCAAAAGCCTGCTGAAGCACCGACTGGCGGAGGCGGTCGGCGGCGTTCCAGAGTTTTTTGTCGAGATCGTCGAGAAAGGCCTGTTCCCCGGAGGAGGTGGCGGACGTAAGCATGCGTGAGGCTAAGACAGATAAAAGTTTGCAGCGCGGCAAGCATGCATCCCGCAATGTTCGGGACGGAAAGTTGGCGATTATATGCAAGCCTTCGCCTCACCGATTGGACTTACTTTGTCCGAAGCTAATTTTCTGGAACAAGCCCTCCTGCGCCCAGGTTTCGGAGGACAATTTTCTTTTCGTGCCGCAAAAACTGGCCTGCCAGCCGCAGGCTTTGCGAACTTGGTGCCCGGAGAGGGGGTCGAACCCACACGCCTTTAGAGGGCGACGGATTTTGAGTCCGTTGCGTCTGCCAATTCCGCCATCCGGGCGAACACCAAGACCGCCAACAAAGGCGGTGCCTCTTGCACTTGTAAATACCGGATTTAAAATTTGCGCCCAATCCTCCCGATGCACGCGAAGCGCTCCAAGCGCTGCTCACGCTCCTCAAATTTCGCAGTCCGGGTCAGCGTCACGGAAAAGTAAGGGAAGCGTTTAGGCGCGAATTACCCTCTGGCGTAATCCCAGTTTTCAATACTATGTGTCGTATCCCTTACCCTAACTAGTTGGCCAAAACGCAATTAATGAATGCCCTGCGCACTACTGCTATTAGAGTGGGTCTCGGCATTCTGATTATTGGCATCATCGGTGGCCTATACGCTTGGCGGAAATCTCCTCGGACTAAGCCCCCCACTCTCGCGACGCAACATCCTGCGGCTTCTGCGGTTCCTGTCGACGTGGGCAACAACAGTGCGACTCCCGTGACGTCGCCCGCTCAGACTGCACCCGCCAAATCCGACGCATCGCTTCACGCGTCCGCGTCAGCCGAGGAGTCAGCCCTCGCTGCTGTCCCCAATCAGCGCCTCCGACAGGAAATCTCTGCCCTACCCCCGGATGCCCGCCGCAACGCATTACGGATTTTGGCTTCCAAGACTTTCCCCCGCGAAGACTACGAGAGTCTGCACGTTGATGCACAGGGAGGCATTTACTACGCCTGCACTTTCCCGCTCCCGCCGACCACTCCGGGTGACGCGCACACAGACTCGGCCGCAGCGACTACCGCGCCCACCTCGGGGAGCTCAACAGCGACAACCGCGCTCGCACCCGTGCCGATTGACTCGCCGCCGGTTCGACACTCGCGTCCGGGTGCAACGAACGTCCTCTACCTCGACTTTAATGGGCACATCATCACAGGCACAAATTGGAACACCGCTAACAGCGTCACCAGCTATGACAGCCTGCCCTACGATACCGACGGAGACCCCACGACATTCAGCGACGCAGAGCAGGCGGTGATCCTCGAAGTATGGGCGCGAGTCGCCGAGGACTACGCTCCCTTCGACATCGACGTGACGACAGAAGAGCCCGCCTCGTTTACCCGCAGGACAGGCCGCGCGTTGATCACTCGCAATGTCGATCGCAATGGGCAACTGATGCCTAGCTCCACTGCCGCCGGGGTCGCCTATGTGGACGTGTTCAACACCAGAAACTATGTCAGACTCAGCTCGCCCGCCCTGTGCTACTACAACCAAGTCGGCACGACGAACACCGGCAACATCGCCGCCGTCACCTCACACGAGCTAGGGCACAACCTAGGCCTGTCTCACGACGGCAAGACCGACGGCACTGAGTATTATTCCACCCATGGCTCAGGCAATCTCACTTGGGGGCCAATCATGGGCAATGGCTATTACAGCAATGTCTCTCAGTGGTCGAAGGGAGACTATTATCTAGCCAATAATACCGAGGACGATTTCGCGATCATCGCCAGCAGCACAGGTTACCGCACAGATGAAGATGGCCCCACCTTAGCCACGGCCGCTCCACTTACAGGCAGTGGCAACAGCGTCAATCAGGCCGGCGTGCTTTCCCGTCAGTCTGATGTGGATACTTTTGTTTTTAACACTGCTGCCGGTCAGCTCAGTGTTACCGCCAGCACTTACCGCGCACCCACTGGAACACATGGGGGCAATGCTGATATTAAGCTCGAAGTGCTCAACTCAGCCGGAGAAGTCCTCGCCACGGCCGATCCTGCGGATTCTACCGACGCTAGTCTCACGTTGAGTGTCGCGAGCGGTCAATACTTTGTCCGCTTAACGCCAGCCGCGACCGGCGATCCCTTCGCCAATCCCCCGACCGGCTGGACTTCTTATGGCAGCGCCGGGCAATACACCCTCACGGGCTCGATTGTAGCGAGCGCTCCCTCCATTACGAGCGGGCTGTCGGTCACGGCCGACGGCGGTTACTTCTTCACCTATCAGATCCAAGCCACCAATTCCCCGCAGTCCTATTCCGCTTCGGGCCTCCCTGCCGGCCTGACCTTGGATACGGCCACCGGGATTATCTCTGGACGGCCCACGGCCATCGGCTCTTTCGCCGTCACGATTGGCGCCACCAACGCCTATGGCTCTACTCAGGCCACACTGGCTCTGACTGTCGCTACCGCCCCACCCGCCATCGTCAGCCAAAGCAGTGGACGATTTGTGGCAGCCACAGGTGCTAATCTCAGTTTTTCCCTCACCACTCTCAGCCCGGGCTCTAGCGCCACCTACCAGTGGAAACACAACGGCCGGATTATCGCTGGCGCGACTTCGGCCACTCTGAATTTAAGCAGCGTCACCCTTGCCGACAGCGGCTGGTATCTGCCGATCATCACCAACGCCTACGGCACCACCATCGGGCAGCCAATATTTGTTCAGGTCTCACCTGTCATTACCTCAACCCATGCTTGGGGCTACAATTCTTACGGTCAGACCAACGTCCCCTCGGGTCTCACCAACGTCGTCGCTCTCGCCGCCGGTGACGCCCACTCCCTCGCCCTCAAGGCCGACGGCTCCATCGTCGCTTGGGGCGCCAACTATTTCGACCAGATAAACGTCCCTGCGGGTCTCATCGATGTCGTTGCCATTGCCGCAGGCTACGCTCACTCGCTCGCCCTCAAGGCCGACGGCTCCGTCGTCGCCTGGGGTTCTAATTCTTTTGACCAGACCACCATCCCCTCGGGTCTCACCAACGTCGTCGCCATCGCTGCAGGCTCCAACCACTCGCTCGCCCTCAAGGCCGACGGCTCTGTCGTCGCTTGGGGTAACAATTCCTACGGCCAGACCAACGTCCCCGCAGGTCTCACCAACATCGCCGCCATCGCCGCTGGCTCCAGACACTCGCTCGCGCTCAAGACCGACGGCTCCATCGTCGCTTGGGGTAACAACAGCAACAATCAGACCTCCGTCCCCGCAGGTCTCTCTAACGTCATCGCCCTCGCCGCCGGACTTACCCACTCACTCGCGCTCAAGGCTGACGGCTCAGTCGTCGCTTGGGGTGACAATTCCTACGGTCAGACCAACGTCCCCTCTGGCCTTACTAACGTCGTCGCACTCGCCGCTGGCTCCTACTACTCGCTCGCACTAAAGTCAGACGGCTCCGTCGTTGCCTGGGGAGCGAATTCCTCCGGCCAATCCACCGTCCCCACTGGACTCACTAACGCCATCGCCATCGCCGCCGGCGACGGCCACATCCTCGCTCTGCGCGATGCCTCAATTACCTACGCCACTTATCGCGCCGTCCGTTTCAATGCGACCCAAGCCACCGATGATGCGATTAGCGGCCCCGACGCCGACCCCGACCAAGACGGCCTGTCCAATCTGCTCGAATACCTTCTCGACCTCGATCCACTCGCCCTAGACAGCAACTCGACGATTGCCACCAGCCTGACTGACAACACCTACGTCACCCTCACTTACGTCCGCCGCACGGATATTACCGATGCAGTTTTGACCGTCGAAGTTAGCAGCGACCTCATAACTTGGAATTCCGACAGCAGCGCGACCGTGGTGGTGTCGGTGACCACCGTAGATTCGACGCATGAACGCATCGTCGTGCGCGACGCCACACCGCTCTCGTCGTCACCGCTCCGCTTTATCCGACTCAAAGCCGTTAGGTGATTATCTTGGCGCCTTCGCCCCCAATATCAGAGGGGCGCTCAAAACAGCTTTCTGACCTACCAACGCAGGCTCAATAACGCGCCATACCCGGCTCGATTTCCTGCGCCCAGACATCAATGCCTCCAGCCACGTTGCTCGCCAAAGCATAACCTTGAGCCCGCAGAAACTGCGTCACGCGCAGGCTGCGCCCGCCATGATGACAATGAACCAACAACCGCCGATCGCGCGGCAACTCCGCGAGCGACTGCGGCACCTGTTGCATGGGGATGCGCACGCTGCCGACGATGGCACAAGTCGCCACTTCGTCGGGTTCGCGCACATCGAGCAATAAAGCGCCTTCCTTCAGCAGGGCGGCAGCGGTGTTCACATCCACTTCGAGCGGGATTTCCATACGCCAACCCTGCGGATGCGGGTAAAAAAATCAACCGGGACTTAACCGTTGACCGCGTCCGCTGCGGACAAAATCGTTAGGCATGTCTGAACGCTACGTAGTCATCATGGCCGGCGGACGCGGTGAACGCTTCTGGCCCGCCAGCCGCACCACCTCTCCCAAACACCTCCTCCCGATCGTCGGCGACGAGCCCATGCTCACGCAGACCGTCGCCCGTCTTCAAGGGCTGGTGCCGGCAAAAAACATTCTCGTCATCACCACTGTCGCGCAGCTGGAAGGCGTGCGCGCCTGCTGCCCCGACCTGCCCGCCGCCAACATCGTCGGCGAACCCGCTGGACGCGACACCGCCGCCGCTTGTGGTCTCGCCCTGCTGCTTGTGCGTGAGCGCAATCCCGAGGCCGCCTTCGCCATGTTGCCGGCCGACCACGTGATTCATAACCACGCCGCTTTCCAAGCCACCCTCGGCGCCGCCTTCGCCGCCGCCGAAGCGGACGCGAAGCTCGTGACCATCGGCATCAAGCCCACCGAGCCCGCCACGGGCTTCGGCTACATTCAAAGCGGCCCAGTGTGGCGCCGATGCGCCGACACTGACGTGTTTTCCGTGCAACGTTTCGTGGAGAAACCCGATCTCGCCAGAGCCGAAGCCTACTTGCGCGAGGGCAACTATCTCTGGAACGCGGGCATGTTTGTCTGGCGGACTCAAACCTTGGAAGCCGCTTTCAAGGCGCACGCCTCCGAGCTTTTCGCCGGACTCGAAAAAATCGGTGCCGCCGCCAGCCGCGAAGGTTGGGCCGCCGCCCTCGCCGCCGGTTATCCGACGCTGCCCCGTATTTCCGTGGATTACGCGCTGATGGAAAAATCCACCAACGTCGCCGTCGTGCCCGCCGCGTTTGACTGGGACGATGTCGGCGCATGGCCGGCCATCGCCAACCACTACCCGAAAGACTCCGCAGGCAACGTGCTGCGCGGCCCCGCTCTCGTCGAAGCTGGGGCGGACAACATTATCGTTTCCCGACCCGGCCACCTCACTGCCGTCGTCGGCGCCAGCGGACTCGTCATTGTGCAAACGGCAGACGCCACGCTCGTCTGCCCACGCGACAAAGCTCAAGACATCAAGGCTCTCCTTAAACGCATGGCGGACGACCCGGCCACGCGCGGCTTTCTCTGATTATGCGTTGCCTCGGGCTCGATTACGGCACCAAACGCATCGGCCTGAGCCAAGGCGAGAGCGACCCCGGCGTGGCCACGCCGTTGCCTGCGCTCACCGACTCCGCTCCTGAAGCTCGCTGGGAAAAACTCGCTGCCGAGATAAGCCGCCGCCGCATCACCGACCTCGTGGTTGGTTATCCTTTCAACATGGATGGCAGCGTCGGCTTCAAGGCGCGCGAAGTGGACGCGTTCGTGGCCGAGTTGAAGCAGCGTTTCGGCCTGCCCGTGCACTTAGTGGACGAGACGCTCACCAGTTACGCAGCGGAGTCTTCCATCGCCAAAAATCGGCGCCGCGACGTCCGCGCCTCTGGCGTAGTCGACTCACGCGCCGCCACACTCATCTTGCAGGACTTTCTGGATCAGCATTCTCCGCCCGATAAATGACAGAATATTGAAGGAATGCTCCATAAACTACTCCAGTAAAGCATTATAGGACGCTTGATTCACAGCCAATTGTGACGATTATCAGGAACCCTTTCCCCAAACTTGGATAGGATCGTATCAAGACCAAGTCTTTAACTCTGATTCTCATGAAACCCCAAGCTATCATCTGTGCGTTCAGTTTTTGCCTCTTATTGCTCACCGGATGTTCGCCAAAAAATACCGAGCCACTACGTATCGGCACCAACCCTTGGCCTGGCTACGAGTTCTTACACCTCGCGCAAGAAAAAGGTTATTATAAAGAGGCAGGACTCGATGTCAGACTGGTCGAGTTTAGTTCGCTTGCCGATTGCCGACGAGCCTACGAACGCGGGCAAATTGACGGCATGGGAACCACCGTGATTGAGGTGCTCCAAGCTCGCGATCACTCATCACGCTCACCGCAAATCGTGCAAGCCGTGGACTATTCAGATGGAGCCGATGTGATTTTAGGCCGCCCCGGACTTAACTCCGGGAAAAATCTCGTCGGTAAACGGATCGGCGTGGAACTTGCCTCCCTTGGCATCTATGTGCTCGCGCGTGGCCTCGATAATTTTGCCCTGAGCCTCACCGAAGTGGAAACGGTGTCACTAGATCAAATATCTATGGAGGAGGCCCTGAAAAAGGGAGAGATTGATGCCGCCGTCACCTACCCGCCCTTTTCCATCAACCTTCAGCGCGACGGAAACTTCCCGACGCTCTTTTCCACTAAATCAATTCCTGGAGAGGTGATTGATGTCATCGCCGTAGAGCAAAAGATATGCGAAGAGCGAAAGGCTGAGGTCGCCGCCTTAATCAAATGCTTTCAACGCGCCGTGGCCTTCACCAAAGCGAATCCCAAAGAGGCCTACGCTATGATGGCCGCTCGACAGGGCATTAGCCCAGAGGAATTCGGGAAAGCCCTAACGGACGGGATTGTCTTAATTGAGGCTGCAGACCAAGCGGACTATTTCGCGCCACACGGAAAGCTCGATCTGGTGATCAACCAATCCGACCGTATCCTGCGAGAGACCAAACAAATCACCGGCCCCGATCGTCGCGCCAATATCACTCAGCCATTTTTTGCGCAGCCTTGATCGTGTATGGAGCCGATTCTCCCTAGAATACCGCGCCGGTCGCTCCGGGTTAAGATCCTCCTGCCCTTAATCCTCGTTGGTTGTGGAGTGGCCGCAGTGATGGTCTGGCTGCTGCAAGAACGTGCCCACAGTCAACTCGCTACGGCGCTCTCCCATCGTGCGGAATTAGTCGCCAACATGACCAACTATGCCGCCGAAAGCATCAGCCGCACCGGCGAACTGCAACGCATCGTGACGGCAATCGGCGCTGACCGCGACATCCTTACTATCGTGGTCATCGCGGGCGAGCCGCCCGAAACTATCGCCAGCACGAGGCGGGCTTGGCTTGGCCAAAAGCTGGACAGTTTTCCCGACCGAAAAGTAGCCGAAAATTTACTCCAAGCTCTGCGTGAACGCGCCCAGCGCCACCACTTCGATGACGAAGCCCACAGCTTCACCTACTTTTTGCCTCTGCAATTGACTCACGGCGATTTGACCAAAGAAAAATCCAGCGACGGACTCGTCATGGTGCAGCTGGACACCCGTCCTCTCAGTCAAGAATTACGGCAGTCCACTCTCACGCTTTCGCTTTTCTTGTTGTTCGGACTCTTCGTCTTCTCGGCCATCGCTTACGTGCTGCTCAATAAGGTTCTGCTTCGGCCGCTCTCGGCTATCAGTCGACACCTAGAAAACACTGATTCAGATCCAACTTCTCTTACGAACGAGATGAACTCGGACGACGAAGTTGGCAGGCTCGCCATCGCACTACAAGACTACCGCAATCGCAACACGACCGCTCTCCACGAACTCGCGAATCAGAAATACGCGCTCGATCAACATGCCATCGTCGCGATCACCGACATCAAGGGAAACATCACCTACGCCAACGATCGGCTTTGTGCCATCAGCGGCTACTCCCGCGAAGAGCTGCTCGGTCAAAACCATCGCATCCTCAAGTCTGGGCTGCACGACGAGGATTTTTTCAGGCAAATGTGGCGCACTGTTGCGAACGGCCAAGTCTGGCATGGGGAAATCTGCAACCGGAGCAAACAAGGCAGTATTTACTGGGTGAGCAGCACCATCGTTCCTTTACTCGGATTACACGGCAAACCTGAAGCTTACATCGCCATCCGCACCGACATCACCGAACGCAAGCAGATCGAGGCGCAGTTAAAAACTGCGGAGGAATCCGCCGTCGCCGCTAGCAAAGCCAAGAGCGACTTCCTCGCCACCATGAGCCATGAAATCCGCACGCCGCTGAATGGCATCATCGGATTCACCGAAGTGTTGCTGGAGGCCGACCTTGCGAGCGAGCACCGCCGCCACGTCGAGATGCTCCGCACCTCCGGCGAAAACCTACTCGTGCTCATCAACGACATCCTCGACTTCTCCAAGATTGAGGCTGGACGTTTTGTGCTCGAAAATGCGCCGGTCAACTTCCTCCACTGCGTCGAAGACGTGGTCGCACTCCTCAAGCAACAAGCCAGCAAAAAGAGCCTAAATCTCACCAGCCAATTCGCGTCTGACGTGCCTGTTTGGGTTCAAGGCGATGCCGTGCGCATCCGCCAGCTTCTCTTCAACCTCATCGGCAACGCCATCAAGTTCACGGCCAACGGCAGCGTGCGCGTCGCAGTCGATCTGCGCGGATCCAATTTGCACGTCAGCGTAGTGGACACCGGCATTGGAATGAATGCGGACCAACGCGCCCGCATCTTCCAAAAATTTAGCCAAGCCGATACTTCGACCACCCGACGCTTCGGCGGCACAGGACTTGGTTTGGTTATTTGCAAAAGTCTCGTTGAAGCGATGGGAGGCGAGATTGGCGTCGAAAGCACTCCGGGCCTCGGTTCGACGTTTTGGTTCAAACTCCCCTGCAAAATTACTGAATCGCCTCTCGCAGAGTCTTCCCCCGCAACTGGCACAAAGGTATCCATGCCCACACCGATACGAGACAGTCCATCAACCACCGCGCCCGTGCTGGTCGTCGACGACAGTGAAGTGAACACACTCGTCGCCAGTAGTATGCTCGCTACATTTAATCTCAAAACCGACACTGCCGCCAACGGACGCATCGCCATTGAGAAAGCAGCCCAGCAACGCTACAGCCTCATCTTGATGGATTATCATATGCCGGTGCTTGACGGTTGCCAAGCTACGCAAGCCATCCGCGCCAGCAACGGGCTCAACCAAACTACCGTGATTATTGGCTTTTCGGCCTCATTGGATGACCGCGACACCTGCCTTGCCGCAGGCATGAACGACTTCCTCCCCAAACCTTTCCGCAAGGCTGAACTCCAGCAACTACTCGCCAAAGTATTGCCAAGCTAAATCCCCCATCGGTGCAACGCGCATGGACACTCGTATCCGAGTTGTCTAAGCATCCAGCCGCCGATGAAGCCCACCCTAAATCAACGCTGGAAATGCGTCTGCGCCTACGACGGCGGCAGTTTCGACGGCTGGCAAAGCCAGCCGAGCGGACGCGCTGTCCAGGATGTCATCGAACGCCGTCTCCGCGAAATCACCGGCACGGACATACGCATCCACGGCAGCGGACGCACAGACGCCGGCGTCCATGCAGTTGGCCAGGTTTTCCATTTCGACGCCGCGTGGTCGCATGGCCCGGAAAAATTCCGCGCAGCCCTGCGCGCCGGTATGCCAACCAGCCTGCAATTCGCTCGACTCACGGTGGCACCCGCCAGCTTCCACGCCCGCTTCTCCGCAAAAGGGAAAATCTACCGCTACGAACTTTTGACCGGCGAAGCCGACCCGTTCACCGCGCCGTATTGTTGGGCATTGCCACAGCCGCTCGACTGGGACGCGGTCGCCGCTGCGGCCAAAGTGCTGCGCGGGAAGCATGATTTTCGCGCTTTTGCAGCCGAGAACGGCACGGAACGCGAAACCACCGTCCGCCATCTGCGGCGATTGGAGGTCGTCCGCCGCGGTCGCCGTCTGCGACTGGTGTTCGAAGCGGACGGCTTTCTCTACAAAATGGCGCGCAGCCTCACGGGCGCGCTCGTGAACGTCGGTCTCGGCAAACTCACCCCACGCGACCTTGCGGCTCTGCTCGCGGCCGGGCGACGCACCCCCCAAGTGCGCACCGCGCCACCGCACGGATTGTTTCTCGTGCGGGTGCTCTACTGAACACGATGAACACCCTGCTCGCCCACGCCAGCCGCGCCACACTCGATGTGTTTTTCCCGCGAAGCTGTGTGGCGTGCGGCGACGTCGTCGAACACACCAAGTTGCGGCACATCTGCGCGGCTTGTGAGCCGCATCTAGCACTCGTCAAAGGCCCACACTGCGCGACTTGCGGGCATCCGTTTTATGGTGAAATCGCGGGAAACGATCGTCTGTGCCCGCATTGCGAAGAACTGGTGCCAGAATACCGCAGCGGACGCACCGCCGTGCTGCTAAAAGGCCCGGGGCGCGCATTGATTCACGCCCTCAAGTATCACCACGGTCTGTATGTATTGGAAGACATCACGGCGCTCATGGCGCGTGTGCCAGATTACACGGCCGGGTTACAGGACGCCGTGCTCGTGCCCGTGCCGTTGCATCCACGCAAGCAACGTGAACGCGGCTACAACCAAAGCCTACTGCTCGCCGAGTGCCTAGCCGAGGCCACCGGCGGGACGGCCCGCGTCGAACAGCTGCTCCAAAGGGTCGTGGACACCGTTTCTCAGACCCAATTCGACCGCCGCACCCGCCAGCGTAACCTCAAAAATGCCTTTGCCTTGGCGCCAGGAGCGACCCTAACTCCGACCCTACATTACGTCCTCATCGATGATGTATTCACCACCGGATCCACTCTCAACGCCTGCGCAGCCCTCTTCCGCCGCGCGGGATGTCTAAACCTCGATATCGCCACTTTCGGCCACGGATAAATCCTTACCATGTCACACTTTACAAAACCCGTCCTCTCCCAGACCTCGAAACGCAAAAACATCCCCGAAGGACTTTGGACTAAGTGCCCAGTCTCGGGTGACATCATCTTTAATAAAGACCTGGAAGCCAACCAGATGGTTGTCCCCGGCAGTGGCCACCATTTCCCCATCGGCTCGCGCGCCCGCATCGCGGCGCTCATGGATGAAGGCAGCTTCGAGGAACACGACGCCGGAGTGAAATCCGCCGACCCGCTCAAGTTCGTGGACAGCGCTCCCTACCCGACGCGCATCAAACGCTACGAAAAAAGCAGTGGTCTCCCTGAGGCCGTGATTTGCGGCACCGGCAAGATCCACGACATCCCCGTCTCCATTGCGGTGATGGATTTCCGTTTTTGCGGCGGTGCCATGGGAGCAGCCGTTGGCGAAAAAATCGCCCGCGCCGTCGAGCGCGCCCTTGAGCTCCGCATTCCCTGCATCATCGTCAGCTCGTCCGGCGGCGCTCGCATGCAAGAAGGCATTTTCAGCCTCATGCAAATGGCTAAGACCAGTGCCGCGCTTGGACGCCTCTCGGACGCCCGCCTGCCCTTTATTTCGGTGCTGACTCACCCGACCACCGGTGGCGTGACAGCCAGTTTTGCGACGCTGGGCGATGTCATCATCGCTGAGCCCGGCGCCCTCATCGGCTTTGCCGGTGCCCGCGTCATCAAAGAGACGACGAAGCAGACCCTCCCCGCCGGTTTTCAAACTGCGGAATTTCTGCTCAAACACGGGCTCGTCGACCAAATCGTGCCGCGCACCGAAATGCGCGATCGTTTGCGCGACATTTTGCAGGCTCTCTACCGGCCCGAAGCCCTCGTCGGCGAAGTGAAGTCGGACAAGCCTGCGGCTGCCAAAAAGCCCCGCGCCAAGAAAAAGGACTGAGTTCGTTCGCCATGCCGAAAGACCACGCGGGCTTTGCCGACTACGCGGCGGCGTCCGCGCATCTTTATCACCTAAAAAGCAGCGGCGTCCGCTTCGGCGTCGACCGCATGGCGCGTTTCTCTGCCGCGCTGGGCCACCCGGAGCGCCAGTATCCTGTCATTCACGTCGCTGGCACTAATGGCAAAGGCTCCGTCTCGGCGATGCTGGAGTCTATCTTGCGCGCTGGCGGGAAAAAGACCGGCCTCTATACCTCACCGCACTTGGTCAAACTCGGCGAGCGCGTGCAGGTCAACCGACGTTTGCTGAGCGAGGAAGAGATTATCGCCTTTGTGAACGAGTTGGAGCCGCTGGCCTTAGCCCTCGGCGAAGCAGGCCCGGACGAACGTCCGAGCTTCTTTGAGTTCATGACCGGCATGGCGTTTCTGCAATTCGCCCGCCATAAGGTGGACGTCGGCATCATCGAAGTCGGTCTCGGAGGAAGACTGGACGCGACAAATGTCGTGCAGCCAGCACTCTCCATCATCACCTCCATCGGTTTCGACCACATGGAGCAACTGGGCTACACCTTGGCCGAAATCGCACGCGAGAAGGCCGGGATTATCAAACCCGGCCGCCCGGTCGTCATGGGGCGACTACCTGCCGAAGCCGAAACAGTCGTGCGCGCCATTGCCACCGAACGCCAAGCTCCTCTCTACAGCGTCCGCGAAGTTTTTGGCGAAGACACGGCGCGCTATCCTCACACGCATCTTGAAGGAGACTTCCAACGCTGGAATGCCGCCACCGCCACCCTTGCGGCACGATTACTCCCTGAAACCCTCCGCCCCAGCGAAGCAGACATCGAGAATGGTCTCGCTCGCGTGCAGTGGCCGGGCCGTTGGCAGCGGCTCCAGGTGGGAGGCCGTCGCCTCATCCTTGATGCTTCGCATAATCCAGAAGGCGCGACGGTTTTAGAAAACAACCTACTCCAACTCATCGCCGAAACCGGACGTCCGCCGGTTGTTGTCGCGGGCATGCTCGGCGAATTCCGCGCAAAGGCCTTACTCGCAGTGCTGGCCCGCCATACTCGCGAAATATACCTCGTGTCACCGCAGCAGGAGCGCGCCTGCACATATGAGCAAATGGTCGAAGCAGCGCCTGAATATATTCGTTCATCTTTACACCGCACATCCCTAGAACAAATTTTCCCCGCCTCCGATGTTTGCGCCCTAGGTAAGCCCAACGATACGATTCTCATTACAGGTTCTATTTATCTCTTAGGTGAAGTCCTCGCGAAGGTGCGGCCAGAAAATGGAAGCGGGGAAGGACACCTACAGGATTTTTAGTATTATCAATCCTTGCCCTATCTGTGTGTATTACTATATAAAGTAAATATGTCCTCAAATAGTCTTATCGAACTCGCCAAATATCAGCGTAAACTCGCTGCCCTACAAAAGGCCGTCGCGAAACAGCAATCGGCGCTGCTCGCCCTCCCCTCCAAGTTTGGATTTAAATCGGTTAAGGAGTTGATCAAAGCACTTCGCGATGCCGCGAAAAGCGGTGGGAAATCCCCCAAAGGCGCCGCCAAAAGTGCCGGCACCCGCAAGCGTGCTGTCATCACCGCCGAGACCAAGGCCAAGGTCAAAAGCCTCGTCGGAGCTGGCAAAACCGGAGCTGAAATCGCCAAAACCCTCGGCATCTCCATCCCGAGCGTTGCGAACATCAAACGCGAACTCGGCCTCGTCAAAAAGCGCGATTAATATTCAAGCCAGTTCTCCTCTATCGACCGGGGCAAACGCCCCGGTCTTTTTATTGGCTGATGGCTAAAACTCCAACGACAGGCCTGGCATTTTCAACGCAAGGTCAGCAGTTCGGACGTTGTCGGCACATCCTTGATAATCTGAGACGGCCCGGGGCCAACGCCGAGGTAACGCAAGTTCGGCAATACAGCAGGCAATCGCTCTCCATACGCCACCAGCACGAGACTACGCACCATCTCCGCAGTATAGAGCTGTGCAGCCTTGGGCAAATCAGCGAATCGACGCACCCCAGAAATATCCTGCGACCAACCAGCGTGCCGTGTATAAATTGGCCTTAGTGTCCGACGCACGACCTCGTTTCTCGGCACATGGGCGTAGCGGCGCCCCGAAGCATCCTCGTAAGCGATACAGATGCGCAATTCGTCTGCTCCTGTCAGCGCATCAATCTTGTTGATCATCAAATCCTGAAAGCCGCCGTAGCGCAGTGCATCGCCTTTCTCTACCGCATCATACCAGCCAACCATCCGTTGGCGACCGGTAGTCGTGCCAAATTCGATTTCCTTCAACCGCTTCGTGAGCGGCAACTCATCCTCCATTTGGGTGATGAAAGTATGCGTCCCGACCTTGGTGTCGTAGGCCTTAGCCACAGCAAATGTGTGGATGGGCTGCACCGGCACACCTGCGCTCTCGAAAAATTCCGGAGTGAACGTGTGCGACGCGGTCACATTCGGCGAAAAGCCATGCCGTTTATCGAGCCAGTAGGCTTGGCCGAATTCGCCCACAATACTGCGACCTGCCGCAAGTTCGCCGAGCACCAGCTCGCGCACTTCGCCAATATTGTTACGGAGACGCTGTCCCGCCTCCCAATAAGCCGCCGTGAGGGCCGCGATATTGAGCGTGAACGGCTCCGCGCCTTTGAAGCGGTTGAAATCAAACTCTGCCGCGGCAAAGCATCCCGCCTCAACCGCCTCGGCATTGGCACGCTTTTCGGCCGCCGTGAGTTTCTCAAAGAAACTATCCCACGCCGCCGGACTTACGCGGCACACATACTGGATAGTGCGCAGAGCGCGATCGGCGCGCGCAGCCAATTTGCGCGCAAAGAAATTCGGGCCGCCCAAAAAGTCCGCAAAAGTGATCTGCCACTGACCAGTCTCGTCCTGATACGATGGCGTGATGCCGCGCCCGGTGGAGCCTCGGGCCTCCTCTTGCAGCACATTTACGCGATAATCTTCCCACGCGAGGTCGAGCAGGCGGTGCGTCAAATCGGACACCATCGCCCGTTCGTCCACCCGCAACCGGTTGAAAATCGGAAAGCCTTTTTTCTCCAGCGGCACCGCCTCCCAAAGGAGCTTACGCGGATCCGCCACTACCCCCGCGCCGATGGCTAGGTGCGCGACCCCACGCTCGACAACACCGGCCGGCAGCAAGTTGAGTTTTATCCCGCCGGCAGTGTGGCCTGAGTTGGAACCGCCATTGACCTTAAAAACCACG
>JACCDO012303414.1_pt1 | contig 18048 bp, 13 predicted proteins | sample 7446101 | NCBI WGS metagenome assembly JACCDO01 (sample SAMN15323440, study PRJNA562643) | freshwater metagenome | isolation source: river surface water | place: USA:Blue River Watershed | collected 2017-08-16 | reverse complement strand
TTTTACAAATCAAGAAGATGATTTAATTGTTATCAAAAAAAAATATTTAATTGAAAAGTTAGATAATCCAAATAAAAAAGATGAAAATTCAATCAATACACAAATATCACAACTTTATAGTCATTCAAAACCTGAGTTAAAAACAAATGTAAACGGTTATTCGCAAATAGAATTAAATGATAGTAATAGTTACAGTGTTTGGAATTTTGATTATGAAAAACATGATCAAATTAAAAATATTTGTTTTTTAAATCATGAACATACTAAAAAATGCTCATATGGTAATACAAATTATGCTGATCCACGTACTATGTGCGAAATTGAAAAACGCACATTTACTTTAAATTATCCTCCAAATATGACATTACAAGATTACGTCAATTGGTTATATTGTTTTATAGGTAAAGAAGATCAATTACCTTATAATCATCTTAAAAATTTAGAAAAAATAAAAAAAGGAATACCACTTGTTAAAGAAGAAGGTGTTTGTCCACCTCCAGCACAATACTTTCCTCCACTCGATTCTGAAAAGTATTTCAAAAATATGTATGATGCCAAAAGTAAAGAATTAGCATTTGCTTCACCACTTCATTCAACAACATCATCTTTATTAGGTGCTAATTATAATGAATATAGTGAATTTAATCAAAATTTTGATGTATATGGTACTTCAGGGCAAATAGTAAATCCTGATATTGCTTATAAAAAAAAAGCACGTGATATAGATAATATAATCATACCTAAAAATGGAAATGATTTACAACTTGAAAAAGAATATAAACCTTATTTTGTTAAAAAAATTGAACAATAAATAAAAAGAATATAAAATATAGATAAAGAATATAAAGATTATATAGTAAAAGATATTAAAATTATACTATTTAATAAAAAAAAAATGATTCAATTATTTGATGTAACCATGCGAGATGGTTTACAAGATTTACCGTTTGTTTACACAATCGATCAAAAAAAAATATTACTTGATTCTATTATCAAAGAAAATATAAATGATTATGAAATTGGAAGTTATGCTTCTTTACAACGTGTTCCACAAATGAAAGATAGTACCGAATTATATCATTACGCTTCTGAAAAGTATAAAAATAAAAATTTTTATATGTTAATTTTTAATCAATATGGTTTACAAGAAGTTGTAAATAATAATATAAAAAATATATGTTTTATTACGTCTTATTGTGAATCATTTTTAAAAAAAAATATTAATCGAAGTATGGATGAAACATTATTATTTATTAAAAAATCACTTTTTTATAAAAGTCATACTTCTTCCAAAGTGTATATTTCAACATTTTGTGGATCCCCTTTTACTCCATTTTCTTTTGAAAAATTAAAAACAATCATTGATTTTTGTTTTCTTCAAAATATTACACATATTACATTATGTGATACATATGGATTATTAACACCTGAATTATTTAAAACTATTTTAATTGTTTTACAATCCGAAAATTATGATTTTTCACGTTTTTCACTTCATTTACATAAAAATATATATACACTTCAAAATATTGAATTAGCAATTCAATATCATATTATAAAATTTGATATATCTCATTTAGAAGCAGGTGGATGTATTATTCTTGAAAAAGATAAAAATACTTTACATAATCTTCACTATAACGATATTCAAAAATATACTTCCTAATTTTATAATATCATATTTGTTAACAAATTAAAAATTTATTAACAAAATAAAAATAAAATATAAATTAAATTTTAGTTAAAATATTTAGATTGATTGGATTTGCTGATTTTTGTGTAGAATCTTTTAATATTTTTGATGCTTTTTCTTGTGTGTGTTGGCGAGTTTCTTCTTCTACACGTTGTTTTGTAGCTGCTTCTACACGTTGTTTTATAACTGCTTCTGCTTGTTGTTTTGCTACTGCTTCTCTTTCTGCTTGTTGTCGCGCTACTGCTTCTCTTTCTGCTTGTTGTCGCGCTGCTGCTTCTCTTTCTGCTTGTTGTCGCGCTGCTGCTTCAATTTCTGCGTTTCGTAGTACTGTTACTTTTGTCATAAAAGAAAAGATATTTGAATAATATTTTTTATAAATAAGTAATATAAATACTTCAAATTGATAAATATTTTTTAATTTTTTAATTAATGGATCACTATTATAAATATTTGGTATTGTATTTCGAATATGTTTATTTAATTCACTATTATTTGACATTTTCTTTTTAATTAAATCAATAATTCTTTCTAAATCTTCTTTTGTATATTCTATATTACTACCATTGCCATTACTATTTGAAGAATGATTACTATTACTCCATCTTACTTCATTATTTGAATTTGATGTACTATTTGTTTTAGTACTACTTAAATTTGCTCGTAAAATAAATTTATTAATCGTTTCATAATCCGAAATTTTTAATTTATGAATTGAGAAAAATGTCGGTTTTGCTACATTTATATTATTATACATTCGTAATTGACTTACATTTGTACTCGATGTATTTGAAATATATGCGTAATAATTACGATTCAATAATTTTTGTAAAAGTTTTATGAATTCAACTTCACTATTTTGACTCATATTTATGAGTTTTAATTTCATACTTTGTTTTTTAAAAACATCATTATAAATATATTGAATAATATGATCAATAGATGTTACCTTTCCAAAAAATATTTTTGAAATATCGAATAAATAGGATTCCATAATAAAACCATTTTCTTTAATACTTTCTTCTTGAATCTTTAATAAATATTTATTTAAATCAAAATATGGATTAAAAATATTCATACTTTGATTTTCTGTATAAAATGAATGGAATATATGATAACATATATTCATAAATTTAATATCATCTCTCGAGTCATGATAATATTTTAGTGCTAATTTTGTTAATAATAAAATAACACCTTTTGAATTTACGAATTGTTTATAAATTTCAACACCTCTTTTACGAATCATTTCTTTTACAGTTTCAGCATTTATGCCCATTTTTTGAAACTCTTTTGTTTTTGCTTTTAATTTATCTTTATCTAATAATTTTGGATTATGTGTTAAATAAAATGAAGTTATTAATAAAACTAATAATAAACAAACATCTTTTCTTTTTACTAAATTCAATGAAACTTCTCTTCTTAATTTATATGGATAATTACTTAATGTTTCATATGTAGGATTTTTTTTTAAATGATTTCTATATTTTTCAATATTACCACGTTCTTCATCACTTTTAATATCTTCTAATGTTAATAAATATCGTAATTGATCTTTTATATTATTTGTTAATTTTGCTTCTTTATATGGAAATAATATTTTTAAACTTTTAATTATACCTTTAAACGCAAAACCACCTAACGGAATCATAATTCCAAAATTATTTTTTAAAATATTTAATATTTTTTCAATATTCGATATACTCAATTGATCCAATATCACTAATAATTTTGGTATCATCTTTACATCAATCGCTTCACTTACATTCCCTTCATTCATCGCTTTTTTCGCAAATTTAATTTGATCATGTACAAAAAGTTCAATTAAATTAAACATTGATTCATCAATATCCATTATTATACCACTAATATCTTTTACAATATATAAGTCTAATCCTGGAGAAGGCATTGATGGTCCACTATTCCCCATCATATTTCCCATTAAATTACTATTTCCTAATTGTGATGGTACTTTAACTCCTACATTTTTGGTAAAATTTTTCATAAAATTTTTAATAAAAACATTAATATCATTTTTATTTAATACATTTACATATTTCGCAATATATTTTAAATATTTTAATCGAATCTTATGTGCGGATGTTAATTGTTTTAATTCTGGAATTTTATCAAATTTTTTCGGATTTATATTTCGTACATTTTTTAATATCACTTTTAATAAATCAGGTTTAAATATATCAAATACTTTTGCTATATCTTTAATTTGATCAAATTGTCCCATTGATTGTCCTTCACCACTCATACCCGGAATACTAGGCATACCAGGTGGCATACTAGGCATACTCATACCAGATATACTAGGCATACCAGGTGGCATACCAGACATACTAGGCATACCAGGTGGCATACCAGACATACTAGGCATACCAGACATACCAGACATACCAGATGGCATACTAGGCATACCAGACATACCAGACATACCAGGCATACCAGTCATACCAGACATACCAGGTGGCATACTAGACATACCAGGTGGCATACCAGGCATACCAGTCATACCAGGCATACCAGTCATACCAATCATACCAGGTGGCATACTAGGCATACCAGGTGGCATACTAGACATACCAGGTGGCATACTAGACATACCAGGTGGAATACCAGGCATACCAGGTGGCATACCAGGCATACTCATACCAGATGGCATACTTATACTTTTTGGAATACTATTTTGTATTTTTTTTTGAGTAGATGGATTTATAGGTACACCAACTTTAAACTGATCTGGGTTAAATTTTTTTTGTTTTAATGGATTTGTAAAAATTTTTCCACCATATATTTTTTTATTTTTCTTATTATTTTTTTTCATTTATAAAATTAAAATATAATTACTATAATTATATTATATAATTTATGATGAAAAAATATAAATTAATTTGGTTCATCAAATGGATGATAATGTAAAGATGGATATAAATAGAGAGGTACTTTAAGTGGTCCATCATATAAATTTTTACATTGTTTTCTACAACCATTATTACAAAATTGTGATTTACATGGTTTATTTTGTGGATTACATTGGTTACAAATATGTTTTATTGAATAATATTCATTCATCATTTCTTCACCATCTTTATTGTTATTTATAAAATGTTCATTTTTATATGAATTATAAAAAATAAATAAGAGTAATATGATTAAAATCATAAGAATATAAAAATATTTTTTTATAATATTCATTTTTCTACTTATTTATTTAGATATATTATTTAATATATTCTAATAATATAGAAATATAAAAGTATGGCGACATTTTATCGAAATAAAAATTTTACTGGAATATCTGCTAACTATAGTAGTCGTCTTAATAATTTAGGTATCAATAACAATCAATTTTCATCTGTTAAGTTAACTGGAAATTCATATATTGTTGCTTATGATAATTTTAATCTTACAGGTAATAGTATTGTAATTATTGAAGATATTCAAGATTTATCATTATATGGTTTTGATAAAAAGATTAAATCAATCATTTTTTATTCAAATCTTACTCCAGCAAATGTGTATAGTCGATCTTATGATGCGTGTTGTTCATTTAATGCTATATCATCATCAGATAATATATTTAGTTGTAGTGGATTTTTTATAACACCAAATGGTTATTTAGTAACTGCTGCTCATTGTGTTTTATCAGATACATTTAATAATACTACTCAAAGATATGATCCACTTGTTGAATTTTTTGTTTCAATATCAAATGTAAATGGAGTAAGTGGTGTAAATCGCGTACTTACGGGTCGTTTAGTTGGATATGATCAAATTGCTGATATTGCTGTATTAAAAGTAGATGGATTAACAAATCAACAATATTTATCATGGGGTAAATCTCGTCAAACACCTATTGGTTCACGATTATATATATTAGGTAATCCTGGAGGTCTTGATGAAGATTCATTCTCTTCTGGAATTGTTCGTGATAATAAATATAATGGTGAATTTCCTTTATATTATGTTGAATCTGTTTTAACAGATGGTACAATTATTAGTGGAAATTCAGGTGGTCCATTATTAAACGCTGTAGGTCAAGTTATTGGTTTATCAAACTACGGTATTGGTTCATCAAATCAATTAGGTGGTGGTGTATCACAATATGTTGCTGAAACAATTGTAAATCGTATTATTCAATATGATTTAGCAGGAAGACCAGTACGTACTGATTATAATGCTTCAAATCCAACTTTAACAATACCTTCATCACATCCATATATATTGAATGATGGATCTTGTATATATGGAGCATTAGGAGCTACTCTATTACAATTACCAAAATGGTTAGTTCCTTATTTAAATTCATCTTTATATCAAGGAGGTTATGTATATGATGTAGAACCATCGTCTGATTTAGTAAATTATATTTCATCCGATGATATTATTATGACAATTGATAATCAACCACTTGGTTTATTTAAAAATCAAATTACACCACATTCTGTTTTAATAAATAAATTACCTGGTAATAGTGTTACGATTACTTATTATAAATATAGTGAGGGTTATTCAATATTACATACAAATACTATTATTGTATCACGTTATCCAAATTCAGCAAATTTTGATTCTGGAACAATGAGTGATAAACGAGATGAATTAAAAAAGTCTTATAGCACAGATTTATTACAAAAAATAAAACTTATGAAAAAATAATAATTATGATTATACGTTCATTTTGATCATTTTTATAAAAAAAACTTTTATAAAAATATATTTTTATTACTTTATTACTTTTTACTTTTTTACTCTTTTACTTTTAACTTTCATTTTCTTTTTTTTTATATAAATAGCAACAGATACAGGTATAATTGTATTAAATATTTTTTTAAAAAACATATATGTTTTATTCGATGATTTTTTAGGTTTTTTCTTATTTGATGATTTATATGATGTATCATAAAAGTTCGAAAATAATCCTTTTAACATCCCCATCATTCCATTCGCAATATATTGATCTTTTTCTAAAGGTTCAACTGCTTCACGAAGTTTACTTTTTCCACCACCAAGTTGAGAAGATGGATCTAAAAAGATTGTTTCTAACTCTTTATATATTTTATGACCACCTAAATACTCTTTTATTTTTAATTCTTGTTGTATTACACTTGAATCAAAAGCATGTTCCATATTTCCACCACCACTCATGATTTTCAAACGTTTATTTCTTACAGCAAAATAATGTAATAATAATAATGAAGCAATTGCTACTAAATTACTCATTCCAAATGGTTGTAATATTTGACTAAATAACGCAATTTCACCTAAACTTCCACCCACTCCACCTCCTTTCATCATCTTGCTTTTTACACTCTTCTTACTTCCATATTGTAAAGCATAACTATGAGCAAATATTAATACAATAATCGCAATAATATTTGACATACTCATTTTAAGAAATAAGGGTGATACTTGTGATATTGCTGAAAATTGTGTAATTAAACCGGGTGCTGCGGTTCCACCGCCTTTCATTTTAAATAATTTTTGTAATGTATTCATATTTTCATACTTTTCTTCACAATCACAATCTTCCTTTTTAACACTCTTCTTTTTACGACCACCCATAAAAAAATTATGCGGATCACTCTTCGGAACAAACTCATCTCCAGGATATAATTCACCTTTAAATACTGGTGTACACTCCGGTCCATATGATAAACGTCCCATCATACCACCTATGGATCGTTGTGGTAAAAATGCGACTCCGACATATCCACCACCACTTTGTTTTACATTTTTCTCTCCACCACCATTTTGTATTGTATTTGGATTTTGAGATATATTTGATACAAATCCACCAACTATTGCTTTCCCACCACCTGACATCGATGCTGCTTTTAATTGTAAAGCACCTGCTCGTTGAGATGGATTCATTAAATCTTTTGTATAATCAATTGACATATTTATAAAATATTACTATATTTTATAAAGATAAATTATATTTTTTTTATTTTTTTATAAATAACTTTCATTTTTATATTTTTTTTATATATCATCATCTTCAATCTTTTCAACAATGATTTTTACTTTATTAATTTGATACAAATAATCTACATTTTCTTCATTGTTTCGATGATGAACTTCATATGGATACCACTTTTTAAATATCTTATTATATTTACATCTCATTACCAAACTACTCTTACCAGGAAATAGATTTCTCATCATTAAACTTGTAGACATATTTGGAATCGAAGCATATGAATGTTTCTCTATATTTCCTGTAGCACTTCTACAATATAATTCATAAATATCTGGAATTTCAGTACTTTTAACAAGGAATTTACAGTATGTATCATTACTAATTTCATATTTATGATCCTCTTTTTTATCTTCTTCTTCTTTCTTCTCTTCTTCATGATCATAAGAAACAACTGTACACTCTTTTGACAAATAATCAAAGAAATCCATATTTTCTATATTTTCTTCCTTTTTAACTTCTTCTTGAACATCCAAATTACCTACAATATTTATTTCTTCTCTCTTTTTATTTGATTCTGTAATATTACTCTTATTACCCAAAATTTGAGTATCTGTACGACATTCAGGAAAAATATACGTATAATTGCTACTAAAATTATATACATTTCTAAATACTAAACCACTACATTTATAACTCAATTTCGGTATATACATTTTTACAAAATCATTCATATACTTCATATCTACATACTTTTTTATAAATATTTTACAATGATTCGAATTTTCATATCGATATTGTGTTTCAATCATATGTTTTAATACGTTTTGACGATTTTCAAATTTATCAATAATCATATTCTTTCCTTCATAATAAATTAAATCATTGATCAAAAAAAACCATTCATTTCTACTATTCTTTACTAATTCACCATCCATTAAAGTTCCATCAAATAATGATAGCGCAAATGTAAATTTTCCTAAAATCATTTGTTTCGTCTTTTTATTTAAAAATATACAATAATTTTTATTATTCATATTTTTTAAATATAAATTATACTTTTTACCAAAAGATGATGTACAGATTTTAAAGTCCGTTTCATTGATCTGATTTACATTCTTATAATTTAAAAAATCATAATATTTCGCATCCATATTATATGTACCCATCTTTTGAATGGATGATAAAACTTCTTTTTGAAGTTCAATATCTTTTAATTCAATTTGTGGTTGATTACAAAATTGTATTTGAAAACCATTCTTCCCATATGTTTTTTGATTCATTGTTTTTTATTTTTTATCAAAAATAATAATAAAAAATAAAATATAGTAAAATACTTTTAAATGTACTAATACTCTTTATACATTTACTCTTTATATTCATTTTTATTTCATTTTATTTCACTTTTTTATATTTTATATTTATTAAAAAATTTGAATTATAAAAAAATATATATATTTGTAAAATATAGAAATAACAAAATGTCTTGTTCATCTTCAACTGTTCATGGTGGTATAAAATGTCCTAAAGGTAAAATTTTGATTCGTGAATACAAGAAAAAATCAGGAATACGTGTAAAATCTCATTGTACTGTTGATAAAGGTGCTCCTGGACGTACTCCCAAAAATAAACGCGTATTACCAAAATTAAAAAATGATGAATTTGCGGGTTATGGTTATTCAACAAAACTACCTTCATCAAAACGATTTTCCATCTTAAAGAAAATTTGTAAAGATCTTACTTATTCATCAGTGATTAAACGTTTAGTTGTATTACGCTCTTACAATAAACGCAATCCTAAACTTTTCACCAAATTTGATAAAGATATTAAATCTTTACAATCTTATCACAAAAAAGGTAGTAAAAAACGTGTTATTAAGAAACGCGTCACCAAAAAATATTAAATCATATATAATTTAATTGAAATTCTTAATAAATAATTATTTATTAACATATTACATAATAATATTTTATTGATTATTTATTGATAATCAATAAAATATTGAATTGTTTTTTCTAACCCATCTTCCAATGTTGTTTTTATTTTATATTTTAACAAATCACGTGCTTTTGTTAAATCTGGTTTTCGCACTTTTGGATCATCATGATCACTAAAACCATTTTTAATCTCTAAATCAGAATCATAATTTTTAAATTTATCTTTTATTACATTTTTACATATTTGATAAAAATCATTAATACTTATTTCTCGATCATTCCCAATGTTTATTGGATCATAAATATTACTATTCATTAAATCAATCATTCCATTTAATGTATCATCAATATAATTAAAACAACGCGTTTGAGTACCATTATTAAAAATTTGAATGGGTAAATGATGTAAATAACTTTTAATAAATGACGGAATGACTCGTCCATCTTCAATATTCATATATGGACCATATGTATTAAATATACGAATAATATGAATTTTCATATTATACTTCTTTTGATAAGTATATGCTAATGATTCCATAATACGTTTTCCCTCATCATAACACGATCGCTCTCCATAAGAATTTGTATTTCCAAAATATGATTCATTTTGTGGTGAAATTTGAGCATCTCCATATACTTCGGATGATGAACAAATGAGAATATTTGAATCAAAATGTTTACCTATAATAAATACATTTTTTGTACCTATATAAGATACATCTAATGTTTCCTCTGGATATATTTTATACCATATAGGTGAAGCAATTGCTGCCAAATGATAAATTTCATCAATCTTTTCATATGATAACATTTCTGTAATAAATTCACTTTTACAAATATCCATATTTACTATTTTTATATTTTGATTCTTGTCAATTCCACTTTTTTCAATAATCTTTTTACGAGATCCATATAGTTCATTATCCACAATTATAATCTTATTATTTTTATCTTTAGATAATCGTAATATTAAATTAATTCCCACAAAACCTAATCCTCCCGTAATTAATATACTTTTCATTTTATATTAATCATATATAATTTATTCTTTTTATATCTTTATATTTCTTTTGATTCTTATATTTATTTTCTACTTTATTTGTTAATAAATTATTAATTTATTAACAAATTTACATATATAAAAATAATAAATAAAGATATAAAATTATCGTTGGAAGTAAACTTTGCCGGAAGGTTGTAATTTTTCGACTTCTTGTTTATAACGAAGATATATTTCAATAGAAGTACATAAGAATGGTTTACTACTACGTTCATCTTTTGGAATATTTAATTTGAGACTTATATCTTTAAGACGAGGAATTTGGAAAGAGGAGCAAACCATACCTTTAATGGTAGCACGTCCTGATTTTTTACCTTTCTTTGTTAAAATCTCTTCTTCTACTGATTTATCAACAATCATAAATACACGATTTTCTTTCTTTTTGTCCCATTCCATTTTACCATAAATAATATGTTTTTCTTTTTTATTTTTACTTGATCCCGTTCGTGTTCTACTATTATGATTTTGTAACTCTTTTAATTTATCAATTTTATCTGTTAAATCTTTGGATGCTAATGTAAATTCAATAGTATCTAATTTACCTTTTTTAAGATCTAATTTATCTACATTTGATTTTATAATATTCATTAAATAATAGCGTTTATCATATGTATAACCAACTAGATCTTTTAGTATTCTTTTATCTTTTTTATCTTTCGATGGATATATATCACGATGAAAATAGATTAATTTATAATCCATAAATCGTAATATAGAATCATTTAATTTATTATCAATATTTTTATGTAAATTTAATATAAAATGATTCATAAAAGATTGGAATTCATAACTACTTAATTTATCAATAATTGTTCCTAAAATCGCATTTATAAATTCATTTGATTTTCCTGGATCTAAATAATTATATTCATCCATTAATTTATATATTTTATCCATTACTTTTTCATATATTTTATCTTGCTCTTCACTACTAACGCTAACTTTTTTATTAATTACTTGATCTATATTTCGTGGTTCATATTCATAAGTATAATTATCTAAATCTGCTTTTACTGGAAAATGTGGTTGTGGTAACTTTCGATATAACATTAATACATCTTCTCGTTCATAATCAAATGGTTGGAAAATATAATGGTTACCACGATATATAATATAACCTTTGCGTTTATACATATCTAAAATAACTTCATTTTTATTTCCAACCAATTCATCTAATGCTTTATAAATAAAGATTTCACCAATATGTGGTGCTTGATTCTTTAAATATTTTTCAATATCTTTTAATATAAAATTAAATCCTGTATGGAATAATCGTTTAATATATACTTTTGCTTCTTCAATATTCTGTTTTCCAAAATGCATGTTATATGTATCCTCATTAATCTTATACTTCTTCTTTGGATTCGGTGTCCAACTACAAGGATAATCACAATTTCCCATATAATCACACAACGCAGAATATGATTTATCTGATAATGATATATCAATTACACGTCCATTTGGTAATTTTTGTTTTACTTTTTCACCATTATCTAATAATACATTTTGTTTCTTGAAAAATAAACAATCTACCGCACTCTCTTTCATAATACGCATAATCTTTTTAATAATAATATCTTTGTTTTCAGCAATACGATAATAATATAAATCTACACTTTCCATCTTATTATATTTACTATTTTTACTACCATCATCTTGTGTTACAGCATATTGATAAATCGTTACATTTCGTTCTTCAGGTGGTAAATCAATATGACTACAACTACGAATACCACGACCAATAATTTGTTCGTGACGAGATAAGTTATACCATGGTTGTAAAATATGAATTTGACGGATCATTTTAAAATCTAAACCTTCACTTGTAGCACGTGTACCAATAAATACTTTAATCTCTTCACCATAACGATTTGTCGGTGAAATAAATTGTGCTACAGCATCTTCTTTTTGAACTTTAATTAAATTATCTGTGGATTGACCAAAATACATAATATACTTTGCTACACGGAATATATGATGATTTGGTAACTTGCCATTTGTATGATTTTCATGACTTGCTTGTTTACCACATTTATAACAAATACGTAATCGTTTACCTCCACCACCCGCTTTGTTTGGAGGATATTCTAATAATTCCGTTTCAGTATCCGTTGTATAACGTTCAAAACCATTTTGTTCTAACATTAACGCAAATGGAAGAGCACCTGAATCAATATATGTTGAATATACATAATTTAAACCTTCACTATTGACAATGGAATTTAATGTTTGGGCAAATTTTGTACTATAATTTTCTAAATGTTTTGCGTCTAAAAAAGGAGCCTCATTCTTTGTATCTTTATCAAAAATAGCGTGACTTTGATAACGGAATTTTACAGTACTCCGCTTCTTACCTTCTTTTCGCACTTTGTAAAAACCTCCCGTTCCATCATCCATTTCGCTATAAGCACGTTTATCATATGTACCTATATCCGAATTTTCAACAGGAAATGTAATATTTGAAATATTAAATAAATCACGATATACACTCATACTACCTTGATCAATCATTTCAGCACCATTTCCTCCAATATCTTCACTTCGCGAACTTTCACTTTCATTTTCTGAACCACTATTTAATTTAGAATTGGATTGTGATCGATTTTTTGATGAAGTTGATATAGATTCACTATCTTCTTCAAAATTTTCTTCTGTATTCATTTCATCTTCCTTTGTTTTTAATTTACCTTCCTTTTTAATCTTTTCTAATTGATTTATATATGTATTTAATTGTACACCCTTCATCGGACATAATACAATTGGTGTATATTGAATTCTTCGCGATTTATCAATCTTATTTCCAACCATATCATATTCAACATTAGGTTTTGTAATAGATTCAGATGGAAAAAATTTTGTTGGAAAACTATCTGGATTTTCACCGCGAATATAAGATACATATCCTTTAAATACTGCTCTTAACTTTTCGGTTGCTCCACTTTTTAACGTTTGATCTTTATTAAAAATTTCATCACGATCTATTTCAGGTTTACCATCATTGATTAAAAGTAAATTCATTAAATAAATAATTTCATCTTGTCGATCAAACATGGGTGTAGCGCTCATTAATATTAATTTTAAATTTTGAGCGTGTTTTATAATCGATCGTAATATAGGTTGAATCGACTTTTTTAAATCACCTGCGTCGGTTTTTATATTTTGAACTTCATCAATAATTAAAATTGTATCATCAAAATTTTTTGATATAAAATTACGAATACCATCATCTATACTCTCTTCATCACCTTTCCAATAATTTGTATTTTTAATAATATAATTCGCAAACTCCTTATATCCAAAAAAATTATAATAACTATAGATTTTCTTCATTACTTCCTTTCGTTTCTGTTCACGAGTTAATGCTCGTCCTTCTAATCCTAATTCATAATCACGACCCGTACATTGTACAATGTCTTCTGGACTCTCTTTTCGTGAATCTTTTCGTTCATTAAATAACTCCTTTTGGAAATTCTTAGGTAATGTTGTAATTACAACTATCTTCTTATCCATCTTCTTTACAATATCTTTAAAATTCTCCGCTATGGTAATTGCTGTACATGTTTTACCACTACCCGTCCCATGTACTAATAAAATACCATTATAAGGTGTATCTGGAGAAATAAAATTACGTAAAAATTGTTGGTGAGGTTTGGGAACAAAACTTTTTGGATTACAAACATTTTTATCAGATTGTGGGCGTTCATGAATCATATAATTATGGAATTCTTTTTTTGTATAAATGCGTTCATAAAAATCTTCATCACTTATTTCTGGATAATACATAAACTTGTGTTTCATACTATTACTTAAAGAACTATTTAAAATACTACTTGAAGCACTACTTGATACACTACTTGAAGCACTACTACTTTTTATAGAAGCACTACTACTTTTTACAGAAGCACTACTACTTTTTATAGAAGCACTACTACTTTTAGAAGAACTTTTACTTTTTATATTTTTATTTTTTTTTATTACTTTTTTCATTAATTTTATTTTCATATTTTTAATAAATAAATCTATTTATAAATAACATATTTTTTTCTTTTATTTGATATAAAGAGTTTTATATAAAATAATATAAAGCGATTGTATTTTGTAAAAAATATAATTAAATATATTAAACAATCATAAAATATATAAAACAATCATAAAATATATAAAACAAACATAAAATATATAAAAAGATGGAAGATATGATTCATTCATATAAATCAGACGATTTTCATTTAGAATTTTTTATAAATAAACAAAATGAAGAAGAAGATAAAAAAATAGATAAAAATAATATGGATGAATATGATCTTCTAGAAGATGATGAAAATATTCCTAAAAATAAATATAATCCATATATGAATCAAAAAAAAATATTTTGTACCAATTGCGGTAAATATGGTCATATTTATAAAAAATGTATTTTTCCAATTACAAGTATTGGAATTATTTCTATATCCTTTGCTCCAGTTTATTTTAATGATATGATTTATTATATAAAAAAATTTCAAAATTATGAAGAACTTCATAAAACAAAACCAATTTTATCAAATGAAGAAAGTATAAAATTAAACAAAATTTATGAAAATATTAAAAATATTGATGATATAAACTATGATAAAATTATAAAATATTTAATGATACAAAGAAAACATACTTTTTGCTACGTTGAATTAATTCGAGGTAAATATGATCTTGATAATATTGATTATATTCAAAATACTATTCAATATATGACATTAGATGAACGAAAACGTGTTTTAAATACACCTTTTGAAGAATTATGGAATGATTTATGGTATAATACAAATAAAGATATTAATCGTGAAAAAGATATGAATATATCACGTGATAAGTTCGAATTATTAAAAAAAGGTGTTTTTATAAAAAAAAATGATATAATGATTGAATATAATCTACAAAAAATGATTAAAAATTGTAAATATAAATATAATTGTCCTGAATGGGGGTTTCCTAAAGGTCGCAGAAATTTAAAAGAAAAAAATATTGATTGTGCGAATCGCGAATTTCAAGAAGAAACAAATCTAAATCAAAATGATTATCAAATTATTAATTTATCACCACTTGAAGAGTTATTTATGGGTATTAATAATGTTCGTTATAAAAATATTTATTATATTGGTCAAGTATGTCGTAAAATTGATCTTAAAATTGATGAAAATAATGATTTACAAAAAATTGAAATTAGTGATATTCAATGGTTAAATTATAATCAATCATTAGATGTCATTCGAGAATATGATATTGAAAAACGGAATGTAATTATTAATAATCATAATTATTTAAAAAATCTTTTCTTTTTATTTCAAAATATGATTAAAAATATCTTACAAAAATAATTTTTATTTTTTGATATCAAAAATAATATTTACTTTTATTTTTTTCTTTTGATATAAAGAAGTTATTATAATATAAAATATAGATTATAATAAAAATGATGAAACATCTTATGAATATTAAAAATTTCACTTTCTCTTTACCAAATAAAGAGATTATTGATAAAAGTATTTTTGAACTTTCTAAAAAAAAAGGTTTGATTCCAGAAGAAGATAGTCAAAAGAAAGAAGATGAATTATTAAATGAATGTGACTATTTTATTCAAATGATCACTAAAACAATTCATCAAGGTGTCGATAAACAAAATGATAGTACAAGAAATAATTTAGATAAAAATAAAATAAAACATTTGAAATATGAACGTTTTGAAAAATGTCCTCAATATAAAGAATTTAGACAATCTCTCAAAAATATTGGAATTTCAATTGAAGTTTACAAAAGTAATTCTCAGATAAATACTATTGAATATAAATTACTTGATAAAAAAGTTGAACTTTTTCATTAAATTATCTTGGAATCATTTTAATTTTAAAATTTTTATGAAAATAATAAATAACAATTAAAAGCAATAATATAAAAATGATTAAATAAATATAATGATTTGGAATATTTAATTTAAATTCATCTTGATCACAATTTCCACTTTCACATACTTTTTCTTTATCTTGGTCTTTTGGATCTAATAATATTTCTTTTTTATATACATCTTCATAACGTTTTAATGCGTCTTCATAACTTATTACTCGTTTTCCCGTTTCGCTATTTACCATATTATGTAAATCAATTACCCAATAAACAATATCTTTTCTACTATTTAAATGATTATTTACAGGAAATTCTTGTAAATGTCTCTTATAATTCTTTTTACATACAGAACAAGGAATAACATGTTGAAGTTGTGTAAAAAAATCCTGATAATTCTTTTTATCTTCATCTTTTGGTTTTAAGGGATAAGTAAAAGAAATAGTATGTAATGAAAACCATAAATGAGGTCCCCAAATATTTTGATTCATTTTTTATTATCAAATTCTACTGTTATATATTTCTATTTTTTTTTATTTTTCTTTTATTTAATTATATATTTTTATCTAATACTTATATTAGTATATACTAAAAATAATTATGGACTCTATTAAGAAAAATCTTGACAAAATTGGATCATCTATTTATGATATTTTTGATCATTTATATATTAAAATTATTGTTATAACCATTCTTGTTATATATAATTCCGGATTATTTATTGATTTTAATTTACAATTATCATCTCTTTTTAATAATACTATATTACGTTTAATCATACTTATTATTATAGTTGCCATTTCTTCTAAAAATATTGTGATTCCATTATTATTAATTCTCGCTTTAGCAACTTCGTCTTATTATAAATATGAAAATTTTGAATCTGAAAATGATCAAACGAAAACAAAAAATAAAAAAGATGAAAATAAAAAAGATGAAAAAAATAATAAAAAAACAAAAAATAAAAAAGAAAAATTCACAGATATTGAATTCCCCGTAAATGATATCATCTATAATCCACCACCCACATACTAAAAATATTCTTCAAAATTAAATTTATTAATAAATAATTATTTATTAACAAAATACTTCATTATATTTATCTTAAGAATGTAATATATAAATTATTGATACATATTTAAACGTTGTTTTGCGTTATTTAATGTTGTAGGAGATAATGTACTTAATAATGTCATTATTTTTTGTGAACGATTCATACGTTTACTCTTTTTCTTTTCACTATTACTTTCTTCTACATATACATTACTATTATTCTTTTTAATATTTATTTCATTAACTTGATTAACTTTATTTTGTGTAATTTGATTTTGTGTAGTTTGATTTTGTGTAATTTGATTTTGTGTAGTTTGATTTTGTGTAGTTTGATTTTGTTTAGATTCATTTTGTTTCGATTCATTTTGTTTCGATTCGTTTTGTTTCGATTCGTTTTGTTTTAATTCATTTTGTTTATTTTGATTTTTACTATTTTCATGAAGTAAATCTGATAATGTTATATTTGACTCTTCATTACTTTGTTCAATAATATTTTCTATT
>JACCDO010674964.1_pt1 | contig 18050 bp, 20 predicted proteins | sample 7446101 | NCBI WGS metagenome assembly JACCDO01 (sample SAMN15323440, study PRJNA562643) | freshwater metagenome | isolation source: river surface water | place: USA:Blue River Watershed | collected 2017-08-16 | reverse complement strand
TGTACATGAAACGTCTCAGGAAACCATTCAGGTGCAATCTCGGGTAGACGCTTAATTGGCACATCCACTGGAAGTAGATGCCATGATGCAAGTGGCAACACCATCCCTAATTGCTCATCTGGCTTCAGCAGTCGAGCACCTGGCATTGGTGGTGCTGTCCATCCAGCACTCTCTAACTCCCATACAATCGTTGACCAAAGTGGAGCAAAATGCCAATTATATACCCATTCCATTGAAATTGGTTTGCCAATATAATAATCAACTACCCAGGAAAGCCCCTGCACATATGTTCGCGCTGCCTGAGCAATCGTCGCTGGTGCACCACTAAATGCAATCCTATTATAAATAGACCGCCAATTAGGGAGTAGTTGTATGTTTCCATTATTTCCTTGGTATACGAACACTTCATCGGCTCGTTGACGCAACGGTTCATCCTCTGGATCATCATCCTTAGCCCGCGCCTGCAGTTTTTTAGAGACAGCACGAGCAAAACGCCATTGCTCCTCCTCCTCTAATTGCCGCAGAATGGCCAGCCAACCTGCCTTATTTAGCCCTGCATTGGGACACCATAGCCTGGCCGCGGCCGTCCAGCCAACACCCAGTAGTTTTATTAGGCGCTGATGACCTTCCTCTTTTAGTCGAAATGACATTGATGTTGGTAGGAAATCATTGCCAAGGAGCATCATTGCTGCACAATAATCCATAATTGCCTCGGGCGTCTGATTATTGAGTTCTTGTGTAATCGCTTGTTGGAGTGCATCAATTGAGAACCAATCAAATACCTCTTCACCGACCGCATCTCGCTCGATCTCTCCGCGCTCTACATGCTCACGGAATAAATACATGGGTCTCTCAGGAAAATGCATGACTCGTGTCCAGAGAGAAAGAACAATTAGATCAGCATCGAGGCCATAGATAACGACTGCATCTGTACCTGTAGCTCCATTTGCCCGTAGAAAAGCAGTGAGCTTTTGTTCACCTTCTCCAGGCTCGGTCGTGTCACTTAGGAGAATTTGGAAATCGGTGGGGCGGGAATGTTTGGCAGCTAGCTCTTGCAAACGCAGAGAAAGTGCGCCCATAAATGCTGTTCCAGGTGTAATTGCATTTTTGTCAAAACGGGACTCACCAGTTTCAGCTGCTTCCGTGGCCTCCGCTGCTGCCCTAAAACGCCGCATGCGCTGCTGCCGAATCTTAGCCATCGGCGCTACACCGTCAATCGCAATATATACACCACGCATCGGTTCCACATGTCGCACAACTTTCATAGTGTAACGCGCAATTTCATTAAGGAATTTCTCTTCCCACTGGCGTGGAGCTTGCGGAGTGTATACGGGGCAATCCGGTCTTGCTAATACATGATAAATGAGACAATTGAAGTCGAACAATAACCAATCAACGGTGCCTACACGGTTCCGGCGAACAATGCCCTTATAACTGTCCGTGAGTCGTTTGAAATAGGATGGAATGCCCATAGTTTCTGTGGATGTCTCCTAGAGAATCTGCAAGCTAGGTCTAGATTTATGTAGAGTACCGGCTTTAGCTAGGATGTTTAGGGAATGCGGTGCACAGGGGGCTTTTCTAAGACTCTAGCAGAATGTCCTCTTATAGTTTTTTAGCTGCAAGAGATTTTGATACAAGTGTATTTACACCAATGTTTGACACTTTGATATCATATTTACCAGATTCGATTGTGTTGGGCACAGCAATTTTTGGACTGCTAACACTCAGTTTTCCACTCATGTTCTTATTTCTATTTGAAATTGAGGTCATATTTCTACAAAATCGCTTAGGCAGTTTTGCTTATAATGTGTTTCCTACATTGTCTGCCCCTTATGAAGGGCAACAGTGTAAAACAGGTTACTCTAACCCAGCAAGTAGAGATCGCACAACATTGCTTGAATTATTCGGTAATAATGGATCATTCCCAAGTCGCCCACTATTCCTAATTAGCAGTATTTTTGGATATTTACTATCTGCTTTATTGGCGTTCCAAGATGTGATAAGTAATTTGGACAATGATTTCCAAATGCGCCTGACATTGGCTGGATTTGGTGCAGTTTTCACACTTGCCATGATTTTTATCTACTACATGAAGGGTGGTTGTGTAGGTTTTATTGGAGGTCTTTCAACCGTCGGTCTAGGCGCAATCCTGGGCGCAGCACTCCTAATGCTTCATAAACGTTTCTTTGGTATTGAATCCATTAATTTCCTTGGTTTGCCTACACTTGTGAATAAAACTGATAATGGTACACCACTGTATGTTTGTGCTCCTAATCCTACCGCATAGTAATTCCGACGAATAAGAAGATATGTCCATAGAAGCGTTTATCGTACGATCTCGCGAATTTCTATTACACGGATTTCGTATTCTACCAATTGTAATTGCATCTTTCTCATTTATAATTGGAATCGGCCAAGCTAATATGGCATTTTTCTTCTTATTTTTAGGAATCGCCTTTATTGTTCCTATTGCAAATATGATCCTAAATCCTATTGTACGGGCATTATTTGGTCTTGGAGTGCCAGAAATGCTCTATAAAATTAAAGGTACAGGACTTGGATGCCCGGTATTTGGTGAATTTGCCAATGCAGGTGATACTGTTTCTTTATGGCTCGCTTCACTTATATTCTTTGTCACATATTTCTTCATAAATGCTTATAATCTGTATAATAGACCGGCTGATCCAACTGCGCCCGATTATAAGGTGGATGCACGTAAAACACAGGCATTAATGGCAATGGCAATTATACTGCTATTTGGCATTGCAATGTTGATGTACCGTTTCTTCTTAACACGTGGCTGTGAATCACCGTTAGGTATGCCTGTAGCTTTGCTGGCATTTATTCCACTTGCGTATTATTGGTATCAGTATTTAGTCAGTTGCAGCGGGGATCGCTTGACGGATTTATTTGGCGTGGCGAATCGTATTATGGTGGAGCCGAGTTCCGCCGGCCCTGGTGCAGTTTGCTTACCAGTCAGTTAGGGCTGGTGCAGGTGTAGGCGACCGCAGAGCGCAATCAAAGCCCTACAAAGCTCCGCAATATCCCTAAATGCCGTTTAATTGACTGCGCAGCATCATGCGTTACCCACCGATTCTGAATTGCACCCTGCAATTCAGTCGAAAATACATTAAATTGATGACCAACATTCGTTACAGCTTTATATTTTGGCTCAACTTCTTCATAGGGAAATTCAGAAGTTGGTGGCGTTTTATTAAGATTTACATGATTATGAAAATCATAGAACCAACGACGTACTACAGGTGTTATTTCAGGCATTTTCAGTTTATTCCAATTAATTGGATGCGCTTTGATGTATTCGTATGCATGTTGTTGACATGTAGGACATGGGAGTGACTGGGGAAAACTGCGAACAATCATTTCAAGTTCTCGAATTTCATCCGCACGAAGTGCCACGATTGGATTACAGCCTACACGCTCGGCAAAAGAGTGAAGCATGAACCATAATGCCGGGCCCCACGTAGTTGTCTGTGGGGTATTTATGATAAATGCCTCGGGCGGAAAATTGAACCCCGCTCGTCTACGACCACATGCAGCACATGGCATCTTTACACTACGATATTCCTTCCGTTTTCCTCAACGTTCTTGAAACGCTCCTTACTCGTGAATCAAACCGCTTTATTACATACCAAGCAACTCAAGAAAATATAGATCCAACTCTCCTTATTGAAGCGGTCAAGCCGCATCAAAAATACGGCCTATCGGCTGCATTTTGGGACAACTTTGAGCCTATCCTAAAAGCAAACGTCACACGTTTTATTAAGAGTTGTGCCAGCGTTCTTCAAGTCGATCCTAATAAACTCCTAAAAGCAGTTATGCCAACCAAAGAGGTTACTCGCATTTATCTTCAACAGGCACCAACAGATACGGCCGATTGTGCGTGCAAAGCATATATTAGTTTGGCTAAAGGAGAATTTGCCGCACGTTGTTTTCAACCAACCATTCCAAATACTCAATTCTGCAGTGAACATCAATACTTTCGACCGGCTGTCCAACCACGCATCGATATCGTTGAATATGAACGCCTGCAATCATCCCATGATCGCCCAGAACTCTGGGTTAATATGGAGACTGGATCGGTATTTGATGCAAATTTGAAACCACTGGGGTATTACAATAAAAGTACAGGAAAACTAACACTTATTCGGCGTCTAATACCATCTACCTAGAGAGTGTTGCCGTGTCATTTTTAATTAGAGCCATGGATTTCATAGTTGGTGGTTATTTTAATTGGTTGCCCCATCATATATTCTCAGGGACAGATCTTGCATCTATTCAAGACCTCGGGCGCGGCTTACAACCATTTTTACGACATTTAAATGCATTTTCAATCAAATTATCACCTCGTTATAAGGGTACACCACCATTTATAGGATTCCAAAAACGAATCATTGAAGTCGGCATTATTGTAATGCGATTACGACGGGCATTTCGAACACTAATACATAGATGGCTATGGCGCAAAGCGGAACGAAATGCACTGCCTGATAACGATATTATAACTATGATGCCTTATTGTCGACCCATTGTCATTTATGATATGTTACAACGCCGCCGTTATAAATTTGAAGCAGGAACAATTGTTGAACATATTTGTAAACAACTAGAATATGTTAATTATGGATTTGTAGGCTCACTTTGGCCACGTAATCCAATTACAAATTTACATTTCTCCTCTGCACAGTTATATGTCATTTACAAGGAGGCTCTTCGCCAAGGTTGTGCACGATCGACATTCTGCGCCTTTTACGAGGCTAAGTTTAATATGACAGCATTTTACAGTACATATAGTAGTGCGATTGCTACAAATTACAATGTGTATAACGTTAGACAAGTAACAAATGAGGATGGTCACGAAATTTTACTTGATTTTATTTATGAATGTGCAAATGATAATTTAAAACCTATTCATCCAAAAATTATGGAAATGTTTGAATGGACAATACAAAAGTTTCCTTATCATCCATATTTTAAAGCATGGCGAACCGCATTTTACCTTGATACATATTTGAGTGATACTAATAATACAACACATAAATCAAAAATTAAACAATTGTTAGATATTGTGCAAAATACATACAAAGATTTTCTATCTCTTAAAATAAAATGCGAGGGGCTGGCGGCAGTAGCATCGGCGGCAGTAGCATCGGCGGCAGTAGCAGACGAGTTGTAGGAATTGTTACAATGATGCGCGATTACAGCGTCTCTAAACGAGTGCGCAAATGCTTTGCAACCCTTAACTGCAAAATTATAATTTATAAATACAATGATCCACGTCTTTATGATATTATATGTGACCCGACAACACCATCCCATTGGTTTTTCACAGGAAATGGGCCCGATTTTGTGACCGATGATGATGCTCCTGCCATTGATGAACGCATTTATGGAATACGGAATAAAATGATGTTTTTCATCTGCTATTCTCATCAGCAGATTGCTGCGGCGGTAGGTTGTGTTATTTGGCAGGCGGCAGAATTGTTTCAGGGTGACTGCCAGATCCACTATCTTGCTGGCAAACAGGCAGATCCTATTTTTGCAGATGTTTCGCCTGAAGAACGCTTTGCAATCTATCATCGCCAATATGTTAAAAAAGACTGCAAACCACCTGGCTGGAAAATACTAGCTTTATGCAATAATCGAGGCATAGAATACATTGCTTTTATGAAACATGGGCGCAATATGTACGCTAGTCAGGTACATCCTGAATTTCGCCCAGAGACTTACAAGGTTTTAGAGAATTGGCTGGCGCTTTCGGCCAACCATTCATCCATATAATATCCGCCTAATTGGGAAGATTCAATAATTTGCCGAATTTTTGAATGTTCTTTTGCTGCTGCAGTAGCAGTTTCAGGAAACCATCCACGTAGCCAATTAGCGCGAGAGGGAGCGGTACCAGGAATGATAAACCCGTCACTATGGGATAGCTGACGATCTGTTGTTGACCATTCATCAGGTATATCATCAGGAAATGCAAAGTTTATAAACCCTTCCAATGCATCCTGCGTCTCATCATCAATTGCACTCGCAGCCGCCGCTAAACCACCTAGTAGCCCAAACTCTACTGCCTTCCTATCCCAATACCTACAACCCTCTAACAGTCGCCATACATCATTACGCATCAAATCACCTTCGGTTGATTCTTTATAAGTCATACGACCACGAACTGTTAGCCATTTAATTGCAACTGTCTGCACTTTGAAGCATCTGCGTCTGCGTCTGCCAACTACTGCTTGCCATTCTGCCAACTTCTCCTGCATTGACAGTGTTAACTCCACTGCCATCCCAAGCCCTGCTGCCGTCGCAGCTGCAAACTCCTTTGGTGTCATTATCAATATCATTGCATCTATAATTGACCACAATACACGCCAAATAGGAAGGGGCGCCATGCCCACCAACTTCCTAACTGCTGCTATATACTCCCGTCGGTCTAGAATTAGGCCCTTAACAGTGCCACCCTTTATTATATAACGAGCGGCAGCGCGTAAATTACGTTGGTTAATCGCTATTTCAATACCATTATCCGGCTGAATTGCAGAGCCAAGGCTCATATTTTCCATTTGTGTTTCTAGGGAAGGTGCTCTCAAATCTTCGAGAGCTAAAACAGCGATGGCAAGTACCGATCCATCTGCAATTGACTTTGGTGTACGCAGTATAGAGAAGCTAAGCAATCGTAAACCATCTGCAGATGGTTTTGATACCATCTGGGAAATAACAGGAAGTATTGAAAGTCGCCCAAATGGTCCTATAGTAAATACCCAGACATCAATAATAATTTTTAATAAGAGCTCAAGTTCTTCCGAGTCAATAAGTTCTTCAGTCCAGTACATACCTTCGTCGATCCGGCGCTCTATGAGTGAGTATCGAAGTGAAGCAGCAACTTCATCAAGTCGAAAGAGATGGCGTGAAAGGCTTGTAGACATACTAATTGTGATTGGCGCTCATTCAGAAGCGCTTAATAGTTTTCAAATTTTACGGAAGCCACGAAGTAGATTTTACAGAATGGCCGCTGTACCACAAATGGAATTGGCCAATGAGATTATCCCGCGCATCTGGCTCGGTAATCGTAATGCAGCACTCGATCCTGCATGGCTCGCATCCCATGGAATTACCACAGTCTTTAATGCTACAAAGGATATCCCCTTTGCCGATGGCAGCACCACTATAAAATATCGTGTCCCTGTTGACGATAACCTCGAAGAGAGTGAAATTTCCAATATGGCTAAATGGTCACCCGAGATTATTTATAACGTTCTTAAAGAGTACCAGGCAGGTAATTATATATTAATTCATTGTGCAGCGGGCATGCAACGATCTGCTGCAATTACGGCCATGGCTCTAATTGCTCTAAAGGGAATGACTGCCGATCAGGCAATTACTTATATTAAAAGTCGCCGCCCTATTGCTTTTTATCCAGCAGCCAATTTTTATAAATCAATTAAAATTTTTGAGCAATATTATAATCAAGTGTTACGACCTGGACTTGTTACTGCGGCAACAGTGAAGAAAAATGTTTAGGGCGCAGGACCAGATGCTGCTAAATGTAGCACCGGCCGCGGCCACTTTAATTGCTGCAGCTGCTGGGGCTGCTTGTAAATTATACGATAATGGAGTTGATGTCGCCGGCTGGACTGACGGTGATTGGCAATTAGAGGTTAGCAAACTACTTGTTGTATTATTTATGACACTCTTTTTATTATTGAGCTGGTCTGCGACCCTACTTTTTATTGTCTATACTGTCATCTGCAACTTGCAGCAATCTGCCGATACGACATTTTGGCAGGTGGCAGGTGTCATCCCTGTCATCACTGCCTGCCTCCTCGCAGCCGGCGGCAATCTGCCAACATTCGCAGATGTCGGTTTGGCAGGTGCAGGTAGTGCCCTTGTCATTGCTGAAAGCGCCCTTTACCCAGAAGAGATGAGTTGGAATAAGTGGATTGGTCGCGCCCTTATAGCATGTGTAGCAGGTGGTTTAGCAGTTGTTGCGACTGGTCATTCAACCTGGCCACCGATCATCTCCCTACTTGCAGCTTGGACCGCCGGCTATAATGCCCTAAGTGTTGCCTGGACCCGGCCATGCGTCCCTAAGTAATTCTTATAATATACTAAGCATTAGCCATCACCATGTTCTTACAAGAGAATATGTTATCAATTTCATTTATATCAATATTAGCACTTGCTGGTGGGTTTTTATTTAAAACATATGATGACCTTGTTGATTTGTATAAGATGGATCCACAGGCGCCGCAGTTAGAGGTGTTGAAAGTGGGGTTAGTATTTTTGGTGTCAATCTTGCTCATGAATGATTTCACCTTCTCCATTGGTATGCTCCTTTATTGTTGTCTAGCATACCTCCTTGGTTCAATCGATACACCCTTCTGGCGCGCATGCCTTGTTCTCCCATTTATTACAAGTGCACTTTCGTTTTCATCATTCTCTTTTAATGGAGTTATAGATATATTACAGCGCACCTTATTGATAATTGGGATATTAATAATGAATTTGGTGGAATGGGTAGTATTTTCTGAAGAGACGAGTGATTTTAAGACATATAGTCGATTAGGCGGCATAACCGCTGCAGTTGTTGTGAATATGTTTACACGTAGTTGGACAGCATATCCAACAATTAATATAGCAACATGTTGGACAATTGGCTATATGGTTTCACACATTGTGTTTCATAATTTGATATACCCGTATTTACTGCGCAAGCAGGCTGCTGCTGCGCCTGCTGCTGCTGCGCCTGCTGCTGCTGCGCCTGCTGCTGCTGCGCCTGCTGCTACGCCTGCCCCGACAGCTGCGGTAACACCGCAGGAAACGAACCATGAAGATAAATAATATGGCCGCTATCGTGGCTCTTTTTAAAACTGCCCTATCTACTGCTAAAGAGATTTCTAAAACTGTTGAGGAAACCATTCTTGTATCCGATGATGCTATTGTACCTGCACCTGCACAGCAGCCAACAATCCCTGTTCCAACACCTATCTATAAACCTAATAAACCTCTCGGTCTCACTATCGCAATCCTAACTGGCGCATTCTTTAAATTATACGATGATTTTAATGATCTCCACCTACTTCCCGATAATCATCTTATAATGGAATTTTTCAAAGTCGGCATAACTGTCTTCACAACACTCTTACTTGTACAAGATGTATATATAACACTTGTGTTTCTGTTATTGTCAATAATGGAATTGACGCTCAAATCTGCAGATACTCCTTATTGGCGTGCCGGCATTATTATTCCAATTGTGTGCCTTCTTCTTCATATACCACATTTTGTTGCACCATCTTTTTTATATATAGCAATATTTGCTGCAATAAATGCACTCATGCTCTTTGTAGGATATATTGAAAAATATGCTTTTCCTGAAGAAACGAGCTCCAATAAACTTATTAATCGTGCCCTCGTACTTGGTGCTGGTATTGTTATGCTCTATAATTCTGGTAAATATGGTGATCATGCATATATACCCTTAATGGGAGGTTGGGCAGTTGGATATATGGTTATATATGTTATAACACATGGTTATGAGTTGTATAAGCAGGCACAGCAGGCAAAAGCAGAGGAGCAACATTTAGAGTAGCAGTCTTCCCCTTGTGCCTGTGCCTTTTTTGTCATCCGGTAATTCTGCCAAACGTAATAATGGATGCCAAGGCGCCCCTTCTTATCCCAGAAAATATTGGAAATTACATTGCAATATTTACTGGACTTGCATGGAAACTCTATGATGATTACGTAGATATTGGTCTCAGTATTAGCCCATCTATTATTGAAACCCTCAAACTTCTGATTGCACTCTCCACAACACTCCTTCTTGGCCTTGACACATATCTTGCAATTATCTTTGCTACTCTAACAGCCTTTGTATTTATTGAAGGTGTTGCCGAAACACCCTTCTGGAAAGCCGGCGCTATCATACCTCTTATTATGCTCGCGCTTGGCTTGCCTTATTTTTCATATCAATCTGCCGGCGAACTCGCCTACTTCTTCTCAGCACTACTAATCTGTTCCGTAACACTTTTCGCAGAACATAAGTTTTTCCCCGAGGAAATTAGCTGGAAAAAAGCCATTGTGCGAATCATAAATGCCGGCTTCACATTTATATTTCCTTACATGTTTCCACAATATTCCTATAGTCGCGCCTTTCTCCTAATTGCATTTTGGAACCTTGGATATACGGCCGCCTGGCTCGGTGTACATGTGTATCAAGCAATTAGCTCTACTGCCGCTGAATCAGAATAATCACCACCATAACTATTTTTCACAAAAATAACACCCTTTGATTGTACAATATTTGCACCAATACCAGCACCCGCAATCCATACTTTCAACGGCTCTTCACAATAAAAAAGCTCATTATTACTCATAATTGCTGTGTTATAATCTGCTTTATCTGCTGCTGTTAGAACCTCAAAAATCGGCGCATGATATGTACTAAAAATGAGATTCATATGTCCATTCTCAGGATTCAATACAACAGATCGTAGAAATTCACGACCCTCTAAATGCATATTTGCTATTGCCCTCTTATTAATTGTATCCAATAGTAGTCGCTTTTCATCTGATTTATATGTCTGATTAACACCAATCATATCACGTACAGGAGCTGTCACACCATTTAGGTGATTCCAGAGTGTTGTACCCGCAATATGCGTCTTGTCATCAATATCATATGCACGATTATCTAGAATATATGCATTTGGATATTTATATACAACATGATAAAGCTCAGTCAAGTTTTGCTTATAACAGTTCTGAGGATTTGCACTATATTCAGCAGGTCCAGGAATTACAAACACTTTATCAAATGATAGTGATGCATTTTTTATAAATTCACGACCCTCTTTTGAAAATGGCTGAATACAATTGCCGGCAAGTACAAGAGTTGGTGCAACCGGCTTTAGTAACTCGCTAAATGATGCTCTCTGTGCGGCTTTAAAAAGCTGACTCGCGTATTGGATCTTCATAGTGACGCCGACTTATTTTTTTGTCGTGCCTTAACTTTATGTTCTACACATAAAGTAGCACAATGATCACAACAGTTGCTGCATCTGGACTTGCAGTCCTCGCACAATCATTGGCAAGTCTTTATCCTATTCTCATTAAAAGAGTCGATACAAATATATTAACGCAAACAACCGTCCGATTTATTATACTGCCTATCTTAGCTCTTTTAGTGGGTGGAACAGGTGCATTTAGTGCAGTAACAGATTCGTGGGAAAAGATTGGTATTGTACTTGCAGCGGGCGCCTTGAACTTAACACACGTCTTCAGTTCCTATACTGCATTCGATGAACTCCAGGCTGGTATTGCAATGTCCATTTTTTATACATATCCCTTCTGGAATATGATTGGTGCCCGTATATTTTTAGGGGAACCAATTAAGGCTTGGACATTGCCCCTTTTTGCAATTGCTCTTCTTGGCACATACCTAATTGCCTCTGCTGCACCTGATTCAACTTCCTATAAAGAAACAAAGGGACGCAAGTCATTGCCAATTCGTGGTATAATAGCTGCAATTATGGCTGCACTGACCGAAACTGGGCTCTATTTAACTGTCCGAGGCTCGTCGACATCCAACCCTTTCTCAAATATGACACTACTCTACTTAGGTGGAGCCGCCCTAATTGTTAGTGCTCTTCCATTTTTTAAAGCTGCTGGACAAACGCTCGATTTACAATTAAAAAGCCTCTTACCTACTGGCGGCTTTAATGCAACTATTGGATTTATAAGTGCACTCCTATTATTCTTTACTGCACGGCATTTACCCGCCTATATGTATTCTATATTAGCATTTGTTGGGGTTGCGACTGCGTATTTGTATGGTGTGGCGTTTGCACAGGAGGTGCCAAATAAGCGTGCCTTGGGTGGTACAGGACTTGTATTAAGTTCAATTGCTGTTCTTTATGGGCTGAGTTAGGCGGGCGAGACGGGCTGCACGCATGCGCTCTTTTTCATCTGCCGTTGGAATTTGCTGGGGAGGTGTTGCTGGTGCAGTATGAAATGTTTCATTTAGAGGAAATGACATGCCACCGTGAGTATTTGCTTCAGGTGCTGCTGCAACCGCTGGCACAGGCACTGATGCTGCCGCTGCTGCCGCTGCTGCCGATGCTGCCGCTGGCATAGCAGCAAACTCCTCCAACGGCTCCGCAAAGTCCAATACCACCTCACCACCTAATTGCACCAATTCAGCAGGTTCACAATCCTCTACCCATATATCAACTGGATAATCACCCAACTTTTCAATATAAATTGTAAACTGGGTGTGTTTTTGTAATAAGGGGAAGTCCATCATTGCTTCTTCTAATAGATCACGCATGTCTAGGTTATAGATTGTATTATCAAGCGGCTTCAACACAATTTTTGTAGCCTTCTCAAGCTCATACACAACTGTTGCTGTTACTTTTGGTGTTGTTCCACAGCTTGTAAGTTCTTGATATATAGAATATGGCACATAAATGGCATAATCGTCATCGCATTCACATGGTCCTGCAACTGCAACGTAGCGAACTGTTTTCTCAGGGACACATGTGAGTTTCAGTACCTGAAGACCCTCTTCATGATCACCAAACAGCCTATTAAATGCAGTTTGACTAATGTATGCAAATTTACTGGTATTATTTCCAAAAGGAAGTTCAAGAATAGAATGGACAGAATATAGCATTTTGAATATGAAAGGCTTGTAGGAGTAAGGTGGTTGCGATGTTTGCGACGGTGGAAGAGGCAGTTAAGCGCTTGTCAATTTTTTACTATCAGTTAGGGGATGGAAGCAGATACTGAAAATGAATTTATAGCGCCAATATCAACGCCGGCAATTTCAAATTCGCCCTTAGTAGAATTACCATCTATTCGCCGTGTATCATTTAGAGATGTTGAGGAAAGTGCAGGTACAGGAAAAGCGCGGCGTGTTCCTGTGGGCCCGTACACAGCAACACCTTTTTCAAGTCCAAATAGTAGCCCACCATCTGAAAGCCCTATTCTAAAACCGATGGCTGCGCCTGTGACACCTCCTGTGCCTGCCGTTCCTGCAACTGCCGTTCCTGCAACTGCCGTTCCTGCTGTTCCTGCCATTTCACGCAAAAAAATCTGCTGTATGCGTCATAATATTAATCGTATTGATGAACTTATTAATATTATAATTGCCCTTCCATCATTATCTTCTATTGAAAAAACTACGATTCGCACAAGATATATTGAGTTATTACTATCGTTTAATCGTCGTTGTAGAGTATATGGCTTCTTATTTCGCCTACTACGTATAATTGTAACAGTTGGCAGTCTTCTAGTACCTGCATTGCTTTCTGTTCAATATGATGAAAAATATAAGACAAATATGTATTGGGCAACATGGATTATCTCATTGGCCGTTACAACATCGAATGGTATTTTTACACTCTTTAAAATTGATAAAAAATATTATTTCCTTAATACAATTAGGGAGTTATTGGTTTCTGAAGGATGGCAATATATTGCGTTAACAGGTCGTTATGGAACGGGTGGGCATTTACCTCTTGAAGGTGGTGTACGAACACATGGTGCACTTTTTCCATATTTTTGTCATTATGTTGAAAAAATAAAGTTGAAACAGGTTGAAGAGGAGTATTATAAGGGGATCGAATCAAATCAGACGCAAGCTTCTGCTGCAGCAGTGCCAGCAACTTCCGCTACGCAGCCATCACAAACAGGTGGGACCGCCATTCAGGCGTCAAATAAATTATATCAAATTACACCTGATAAAAGTATAGTAGAATCTGAGAAAAATGTGGAGGGTAGTACAAAAGTGCAGGTGAATCAGTTTTTAAACAATATGGCACAGGCGCAGGCGCAGGCACAAGCACAGGCGCAAGCGCAAGCGCAACAGCAACATCAGCCAAAATAATCGAAGAATATAGTAATATGGAGTCGCCACAAATCGTAGGCGCCGGCAAAATAACAATGACTCCGTCGCGCTGCCAATATGATGCTAAATGTACTGCACCACCCCTAAAAGGTACTAATCCATTTTGTGAAGTTCATACAAAACACTTTAAACAAAAGCCGCGTAAACTCCCGTTGTCAGGATGGGAACCAATTTATATGCCGTCAATTTACAATGATGCTAAAAAAGTTATTCAAGTAAATCATAATTGTTTTGCATACGCGTTTGATATATTAGACCCTCCTGAATGCAAAGAGGGCGAAGATTGTAAAACGCCATTTCATCAACCAGGATATTTTGGCGGTCATCCACGTTTTACCGACGATGGTCGCAAATATTGCCCTGATCTACTTGCACGCCTTTTAGCCGATATGCCATGGATTCGAACAACAAGCTTTTATGGTAAATGTCGTAAAGGGCGTTCTAAGATTGCATTAGTGATTGATCCAGATAACGACTATCATTTTTATCGTCAAGATCGTGATGGATTTTGGTCTCATAAACCTGGCGGTCAGCCTGTTACAAATTTAGATGCCGCTGGGAAATTAATCTATAATCCTGAATTGGCAAATCGCGATTATCGCAAACCCGATTTACCAAAGAAAGATCAATTAAATTATAGTATATTTTGTTCTTTTTTATGTATTCCACGTAACAAACCTGTTACTGCAAAACGTGGTGGTGGTGGTGGCAGTGGCAGTGGCAGTGGCAGTGGCAGCAGCCGCAGCAGGAGTGGTTTGAAAACTCGTAAAAATAGGCACACCCGTAAAAGCCGCGCTTAATTATCTTCTACGTTGCGCTAACCAATCTTGTGCTGCCTTTATACGTAAAATAGGACTATTTGGCGCCAATATTTGCAATGCAAACACTGCATCCACACGCTCCGTCGGTGACAGACGTGTCAATGCTCGCATTGTTTTAAGCATAATCGCCCTCTTTGACTGAAACGCCTTATTACGCGCCGTTAATGGATTCATTATAATATTATTATATTGTGATAACAACATATTACCAATTGCCCACGCATCATAATAGGGCCAATATGTTTCCATCCATTCTTCCATTTTACCAGCCATATATTCACGATTTCCATTTGCATAGCGAATTAATTCTGCCCGTTGTTGAAATGGATTTTGTCCACTATTTAATGATATTTGAATAAGTCCCCGTTTTTCATTTAGTATGCGATCAACTGCCGTGGAAATTGGAATATTATCTTCCTTAGCGAGCCATAATTCTATTTCAGGAGGTCGCTGTGGAAAACGAGGATTAAAGGAGAAGTCGAGAATATCACGAGGATCTGTGACACCATGTATATAAGAGAGGCCAAAGTCAATTAGACGAGGTACGTTATTTTCATCAATCAGGATATTTGCCGAATGTAAATCACGGTGTACAACGCCTTTGAGAGTTTCTAATGTAATTGCTTCAAGAAGATGTCTACTGTATTCGTAAAAATCAAACGTTGCAGGGTTAAATTTGCGAACATCCTTGAAAAATGCACCAACCGTTGAATTACCTCCATATGGCATTTGTATCATAAACAGACGATCAACACCTTTCTTCTGAATAATTTCACAATCTTGTGTTGACCTGTCTAATTGAAATATGCGAGCCGATGGTTTACACATACCTTTCCGGGGTACTACAAAATAATTAGAGGCAATCTTGTACTCTCTTAATAAATTACCAACTAACACTTCGGGTTCGAGATCTTCTTTAGCGGCAATTTTAGTGACATTTTCGGGATGCGTAGCATCAATTGGCTGACCCGATTTACAAGGTAAAAGGGGTTTTTGAAAAGCACATCCATATTTACTTTCTGCTCCAAGGCGGCGCCCTCCGACTAAACTATCATCAGGTACTGACAGATCCATCTTACTTATCCCTACTATCTTAATTCAACTGTATCACCGCAACTGCATGCGGGCTCGCAAGCTCCTTCAAGATGTTATAACCACATAGATTAAGAAGAGAATGCAGACAGCTCTCCTAATTGCTGCAATAGGTATATGTCTCGTAATAGCATATGAGACAATTATTCCACAGAAATTTAAAGAGGGTTTTGTCAGTAGTGGCGAGGCGGCCGGCTTAAAGAAGGAACCAATCTGGGGTGACCTAATTCCAACGCGCACAGATGTTAATGAAAATAACGAAGAAAGTGGATTTGTTACAGACAAACGCTACTTCCACGGTTATGAAGACATGCAGCGTTTAGGAATGCCACGTGATTTCTGCCGAATGGTCTGGCCAAAAGGCCAGGCCGAAGAAGAGTCATTCTTCGCATGCGCACTTGCAGGTACCGAAGGTCTCTCTTCCATCTCTTATCGAACACGCAGCGTCCGTGACGGATTTTTGAGATCCCGTGATAACTACATGCGTGATGTATATCGTGAAGGACGACCCGCCTACTGCTCTATTATTAAGACCGCACCCGATGTGTTCCAAGCACGCTGCTATCGAGCAGGTGATAAAAAATTCTACGATGTCGACCACCAAGATATCGACCCACCTGATGATATGGCACAATTATTGCGCTTTTATGAAGGAATTATGATGTGGTATCGCTTCTATGATGATCTCCGTGATTATGGATACAATAGCTACCTAACTGCCGCTGGAAAAATGCGCATTGATGAGCGTCCTGATCGACCAACGACCAATGGCATTGAATTCAATGGAGTTGATCAATTCATCCGCCTTGGTCAAACACCCGATCTCCGCTTTGGCGATAAAACGCCCTTGCGCTTCATGCGCGCATTCAGCGTCTGGGTCTATTTTGATGAATTCACCAACAATGCTCATATTTTCGATTTTGGTAATGGCCCTGGCAAAGATAACGTGTTCCTCGGCATTGTCGGTCGTGGAACATTCGGACCAGGCGATAATAAACTACGCGACAGCCTCATTTGCAATAACGATGCAACAGAGACAATTCCTGATAAACCAAGCGGTGCCCAACGAGTACCTGAAACAACTCCCCAGGATCTTATGTTAACAACAGACGCAAATTGTAATGACTTTGATTGTAAAGGCCCCGCTGTCGTGGGACGTCGTATGGCACCGTTACAGCCACGTGAATCTGCGGCAAGTCAAGCAACTGCAACACTCCTTTATGAAGTCTGGGATGGTAAACAGCGAATCCTACAAGTCAAACTACCTAATGCAGTCCCTGCCCGTAAATGGACACATATTGTCATAACTGCCCGTAATCTTGACGCGTTTCAGCCTGCACTTCAATTCTGGATAAATGGAAAGCTTTTTTATACAAAAGAGGATGGTACACTCCCCCGACGTGACTATACTACCAACAATTATCTCGGTAAATCCAATTGGACAAGTATCACATCACAATATGAAAATAATGATCAGTTATTCAAGGGGCGGATGTTTGATTTTCGAGTGTATAAGATGCCGATGACGGCTGCAAAGATTGCAGATACATATGATTGGGGTCGCCAGAAGCTCGGGCTCGCTGCTGGAGCAGCAGCAGGGTCTCTGGCAAATATTAAAATAAAAACGGATCCGCTAATTCTAAAAACATCCAATTAGAATGAGCCTGGTTCCTGCAAATAGTATTTACCCAGCACTTCCTGAAGGTGTTGTACCCTCTACGGCACTAAATTCGTATCAACTAACACTCTCTCGTGAAGAGCAGACTATTTTCAATTATGTATCCACTATAAATGTTGCAACAGGATCACCTGTGCAATTTCGCTCTTATGATGAATATATTAAATATAAAATGGCAACATATGCTAATCGATCAAATCCGAATTAATGTCCTAAATGCTCAAGGGCTTTTTTGATGGTTGGATTGCGTGTTTTCTGAGCTTGAATATGGAAATAGTCTTGCTCACGAAATGATTTGAGAACTTCGGAAAATCCACGAATCTGTTCTGCACTGACAGTTAGGATTTGTGGGATAGATTTGCGATTTTCAAGAGATTCGACTGTAATATATGTTTTAATCTGAGTCGGCGTCTGACTCATTGGTGTCGACGGTGGCGGCTGCTGTTGTTGCTGTTGTTGCTGTTGTTGCTTTTGCGGCTGCGGCAGTGCCGACACGGAGCTTGGCTCTGCTACGTGGTTGTTGGGCATTTCT
>JACCDO011171686.1_pt1 | contig 18053 bp, 10 predicted proteins | sample 7446101 | NCBI WGS metagenome assembly JACCDO01 (sample SAMN15323440, study PRJNA562643) | freshwater metagenome | isolation source: river surface water | place: USA:Blue River Watershed | collected 2017-08-16 | reverse complement strand
GCGAATTTGAATAACATTTAGGTTCAAATACACCATTTTCAAAATCTTAACAACTAAATTTTAGGACCGGTTTTTGGTTTGTAATTAAAAATAAACTCAGACTTCGGCTGTCAAACTCAAGATAAAATTTCCAAAAAAAACAGAAACAAAATTTTGATTTAAACGAAGTCAGATACTGCCTCTGTTTCCGCGCAACACAGAGAGGATTGCGAAGCATTTCGAGATGTTCAAAGTGCCGAATCCCTTTGAAGGGGTACAGCGAAGACTCTCGAAGGGCTTCCAGCGCATCTCAGATGCTTTGTCGAGGTGAGTAAATTTTTACAGTATCAACATTTCAATAAGAATATGGTCTAATGTTTATTGTATAGTATTGGAACAACGCCAATGAAATCGTTTCGGAGCGCAGTACTTGCTGGTGACGAGGACAAGGCATTAGAAATATACACTAGTGAAAAAAATGGGAATTCTCTCCAAGTAGATATGCATCCTTCATTACCATTTTCAAGTAGAAAGTTCAATGATGAGACTCCGTTGCATTTAGTTGCAATAATGGCATTGAATAGACTGTATGATATATTGATAAATAAAGGAGGATGTCCTAATACACCAAATAAGAAAGATCAAACTTGTTTACACTCTGTTTGTTCTCGCAGTGATAATTCTGACCTAAGATACGAATTACTAGAGAGAATAATAAGTTGGAGACCACAAACAGTAACTAGTATGAATCAAATATCTACTAAATCTGGCAACAAGTACATACCAGGCACTGAAACAGTTTCAGTAAATCATGTTGATATTGATGGCAATGCCGCAATACATTATGCAGCATACAATGGTTTGTTGAAATGCGTGAGAAAATTAATATCGCTTGGTGCAATTATTTCAATAGTGAATAAATTACAAATGACATGCTGTGAAATGGCTGATGAAGGCAAATACAAAGATTTAGCAAACATGTTAGAACTAGCACTTGTTTTTCAACCAGAAGATGCAAATATGATTCAATATAATGAAAGCAATGTCTTGTCGCATGAAGGACGCCCCTGCATATTGATGCTAGACACCGATGTAATGCAAAGTGAGGAATTGAATGAATACATAGATACCATAATCAACCAAGTGTGCGATAGTATCAATACTACTAGTGCTAGTGGTAAACACCCTGGTATTTCTCGATCTCATACTGAAGTTCTTTTAAATGTGTACTCATGGGATGGACTAAAAGTTATTGACGAGTATACAAGTAATTATATCAATACCATTAAAGCGGCACATTTGACTCCATCACTAAAGTTTAGTTCTGAAAATAAATCACATTATGAAATTAAAGATGACGAGATCCATCCTGGCGCGATATTAATGCCACCTGAACCGCCGTTAAATTCAAAAACACAGTTTGACGATGGGATTTTGCCGCCACCAGTCCCTTCTCATGTTACGAAAGACAAATCGTCAGTCATCGCCGCAGAAGCTATTATTGATGAATTTTGTACAATTTGTGGAGACTGTATGAGGCCAACCATCACAGACACCAATAATGATATAAAGTTAAGCATATCTTGTCAGACAGGTCATTCGTTTTGTGTGGAATGCTGGTCAACAAATTGCTCTTTACAAATTAAACAGGAGGGTGTATATTGTCTCAAATGTCCAGGTTTTAAATGTGGTGAAATAATCACAGATGAAGATTTAGTTAACAAAATACTACCTGATCCTAGTTTAAGACATAAATTAAAGGAACAAAGAGCTGCTCATGTAGTTGATTGTAAGGCATCACTTCGATGGTGCCCCGCAAAAAATTGTGACTGTATTTTGAATATTAAAGATTACGATTCTAGATATGTTAATGCCCTAAAAGTAGCTCATTCAAAGGAAAGTGGCAGTAGCAGTAAGAAACAAGAACGCGAAGTTGCGATGAATTTATCAATTCTTTGTTTGTCACAATCAGTTGTTTGTAACAGAGGACATGCTATATGTTTAACATGTAATAGTGAAGCTCACTCGCCTTGTCCATGTAGTGATTGGCAACGTTGGTTGCAACGAGTAAACGAGGAAAGTAAAATAATTGGTGCTACTGGGAACGGAGATGATATAGCAACGGCATTATGGGTCACAGCAAATACAAAGAAGTGTCCTAGATGTAACACACCCATTGAAAAAGACGAAGGTTGTAACCACATGAACTGCCGCAAATGTAGATATGAATTTTGTTGGATCTGCATGCAAGATTGGACACTTCATAGTAATGCTACAGGTGGTTTTTTCCAATGCAATCGCTTTGTCGCTAATAATAACAACAATGGTGATAACAATGATGCGAATGACGAATCATTAGCCCGCATGTTAGCATCTGAAATTGGCGGGTCTGCTCAAATGGAGACATTGCGTATGCGTAATAGAGGACAAAAAATGGCACGATTTATTCATCATTTCACCCGCTTTAAAGCTCATGGCGAAAGTGTATTAATGGAAGCTAAAATGTACCAAGAAACAGTCTTCAGAATCTCCTCTGAGCTTCAGGATGCGATAAGCGAACACTCGAATTGGTTACAAGACGAATTAGTCCCAATTCCTGATGCAAAATTTGAGAATAGTCTGGAATTTCTCCATTTAGGCTTTATAGAGTTGATAAAATGTCGCAATATTTTGAAAGGCTCATTTGCGTTTGCATTTTATGCCTTTGAAAAAGAGTCGGAGACGAGTAATGACGTCCTCGACCCTCATATGTTAATATTTGAGCAATTAGGCATATCCGAATTTGTTTCAAATCGTAAATACGCTACTCCAAAAAGTAAATCTCAAAAAGATGCGATACCTATTAATCCCTATACTCACACTCTGCTCAGACGCAAACGTACATTTGAGTTTCTTCAAAGTGATTTAGAAATGTTAACAGAAATGCTTTCGGATGTGGTAGCCAGGCGACGATTAAGGGCATCTAAAAATCAGATAATGGAAGCAAGTAGAGCTGCTAAAAATAAGCGTCTTGAGTTTGAAGACATGATACTGAGTTGCATAACCAATGACAATGAAAATAATGTCACACCTAATAGTATTGAGCGAGCTAATCGTCGAGGAATCCCCAATCGTCGGCAGGCTAATGAAAGTCAAAATACTCGTTCATTGGCTTGGCAATCGTTGTATGGTAACGACTTAAATGATGACGACCTGGACATAGCAGCTTTAATATCCGAATTAGAAGCTCCAAGTAGACATCCAAACAGAGTTGCTTCCACTGACATCGATAATGAAAGTGAAAGCACGAATCAGTTGGGTATTAACGCTGATGCGACTGCATTAGCATCTCAAACTAGGTCACTAATTCAAGCCCTTGAAGAAAATCTGGAAAATGTATCAGTTACTTCTACAAGTCCTCGTAATCGCATCAGAGATAATGATAATGCCGTGACAGTTCGCACCGTTGATAGTCCACGGGTTCGCGCAATACGTGATTATCGCACCTCTCGTGGTCAAACGGTGCGAACTCCTAATACTCGCAGTGCTGAGCGACCAAATCAAACTAACAATAGTCGCAATAGTAATTTAACGAGTTCATCCCCTAATAGTCCAAGTGGTATAAGATCAACTGATTGGCGACAAATTTTACTGGATTCCAGTCAGGATGAAGAAAATTTAAGTGCGTATGCAGTATCAAATATTGTATCTCGAGCTGCAGAAGAAGAAGCACTCAATCGTGCAATTCTGTTGTCACTACAAGCACCATTACCTGCAAATGCTGCACCAGATTTTGTTGCATCAGAAGTAGCAGTTGACGCATTGTTATCTATGGGATTTGAACGAGATAAAGTACTGATTGCTCTCAGAGATAGCAATAACGATGTGGAATCTGCTGCTAATAGACTACTTGCGTAATAATAATGACGTATATACAATTAAAAAATATCAAATATACAATTCTAACGATTTCAACAAAACAATATCCGTGTAAATATGTAATTTGAACTTTAAGATAAGCTCACCAATCTTACCGTGTAAACAAGATTTGCAAATGGCGGTATGTTTTCTCCGTTTCCTTTACGATCATAACACAGTGTGTATGGCAAAAAAATTTTACGCGTTTCTCCTACCGAGTCAGTAAGTGAATGATTGAACAAACAAAGGAAAAAATAAATGAATAAGACTACCAACTACCATCCCTCGTAGAGATAAATCCCATCCTGGTGGAATTTTCAAGCCTAATGGACCCGATTTCTGACCTAATACTAAGTATATACTCTATAAAAAACTTAGTACAAAAATCAAAGACATTTAACATAAAATTTACCTTAGAACTGTAACCCGGAGGTGACCAAATCGCACTGCTGTCAACAATACTATCGGTTCCATCAATTTGAGCTATGTACTGAATTTCCATAACATCTAGATATTGTGCGGATCTCGTACGTTGCTCAACAGGAGGCATCTGGATTCTTTCAACGCGTATAATTTGTTCAGGTGCACCCTCATCTCTAGTATTTGCAGGCAAATAAGATGTTGACATAATTCTTAATGGCGGACCACTATTACTTGCACTGTCTAAACTCTCAAAGAATCTAGAAGGATCTCGAAACTGAACAATTAACGGTCGTGATTGCATTTTAAATGCTTTTGAGATTTCATTCAGTGTTATTCCGCTGGTTGATACATCTCCTACTTTCGTAACTATAGCACCAATCCTTAATTCTGAATGATCATTCTTTATTTTTTCGTCTAATATTCCATTTACCGTAACAACTGGAAATCCTTTATAAGTTTCCTGTTGTAATTTTAATCCTATATTGTCTGTGTTGATACTAATTTCAAACTCATCAGTCATAAGTGGACGCAATCCTCTTTTAATCTTTAAATTACTGCCAGGTTCAACGATTTCATCATCAATAGCTTGGGCTGCTGGTATTAGCAATAATGGGATTTTTACAACAATTGAAATAATATTTTTTTGAAATGATGCAATACTTCTGATAGATAAAGCTGATACGCATGTGGACAAGAGCAACAGCAACAGCAACAGCAAAAACCACATTTTACCCACAACTTCAATGATACAGTCAAAGATGTTACAATGAGTGACACAATCACTCTTGGATTCGAATCTGCCCCAGAATCGTGTGCCGTTTTAACCCCGACTTGCCAAATCCCTGCCGCCAAATTCTTGTCCCGAGGTCTTATCCAGTGGTTGCGACAGGTGTGGAACGGGGCAAATCGCAGTCTTTTATGGGTGTGGAATTCAATAAAAAAATGGGAATTTTCCCCCCTTTTCTCCCCCGCCCGAATTTACCGCAAAGAGATTGGCGACAGGCGAGTACCCTTCTAGAATTGGCGCTCTTAGAGGCGCTAATTAATGCAATCTATTCGGCTTGGTGAGTCCAGCACCACCAGTGCGATATAGTACCGGTTCAAACAGGTTAACCGGTATTTTATCATTCTTCGACAAATTTTGGCATAAATTGAACCTAATAATTATTTTTTCCAAGTGCAATGGAATTTGAAATGAAATAATTTTAAGTGGAAGTGTGCGAGTAAATGAGATAATTACAATACTAAAATTGTAAAGAACACACGAGGCGATATTTAGGAAGTTGAATGAGCACATAACAGCGAATGATTCCTGTGATTTCGCGTGAAAGAATCAATCTTCCAGGAGGTTTGTGGGCTCCAAAGGTGGGCGGCGACCTTCAAGAGGGCGACATGACAGCTAAATTTACTATAACTGGACGTATGGACATACGTGAGCTGGGTGGTTTATTACGATTATTTGCAACAGATATCAAATTGATACAAAAGAAGATTACATTAACAGAAAAAGAAAAGAAGAAAATTAGCGACAATTATCATGCAGTTGTGAAAAAAATTCGTCGAGATGAAATTATCAAAGAGGGAGGTGATCCGGACGAAGAGGAGATTCTTGATGATGACGAAAAAGAACGACGGGCAATGATTGCTAAGGATGCTATAGAGAAATTAATTTATGACGAAGAAAACAAGAAGTTACCAGTGCCCAAATTATCAGTGTATCTACAACGTCGTAAACCAAAAACCAAAATGGTTGGGCCCCATAAAACAGGCTCTAGGATACATTTGAGTACTAACAGAGAAGGATTAATATGTAAAGAAGGAACTCTGGGTAATTTTGAAACTTCCTTGAAAGATATTCCAAACGCTCTAATGTATGGTGGAATCACTATAGTGAAGCTGCCGACGGACGAGCCTAAGACAGAGGATGCTTTAATTTATGCTATAGTGAAATTTACATCATTGCGATCTAGTAAGCATAAAACTAGCCACGCATTACACATAGCTGAAATCAATGATGTGATGCTTCGAATATTAGAAGACGCTAATCTTGAAATGCCTGGCGAGAACAAAGAGGAAGAACGTAAAAAAAAACGTGACGAAGAACGACGAAAAAAGAAAGAAGATGCTAAGAAGTCTCAGGGTGGTGGATGGCTTTCCATGTTTGGTTTCGGCAGCAGCAAGCCTTTACAAGTTGTTGAAGACGTTGTGCCTGATGAAAATAAATACAAGGTTGCTAAATGGATCAAACCCAATAGCTTTTATACAGATTTAACGAAAAAAGCATGGCAGGCATTTAATCTAGATAGTGATGCGGAGATTAAACTCCCGATGATCATGGAAATTCTTGCATTCAGCAATATCGCATTAACACTGCCTCAGGCAACTAGACTATTTAAAGCAGTTGATCTAAGTGGTAATGGGGAACTTAGTCAAATTGAATTTGAAAATATGTTGATGTGCTACGACGTTATCGGACCAGCATCTCCTGATTTGTTATGTTTAGATGTATTCGATTCATTAAAATTTAAGAATTCGGATGAATTAAGCGAATTAGGCAATCACGAAGGAATGGATTTTGTAGCGTTTAAGGAGGGTTGTTCAATGTTAGGGATGAAGCCTAATGTTGAAGATAAAGAAATTATTGACGTCTTTCTGGATATTGCCCACGGAAAAAATAAAAATCCTAATACAATATACATAACTTATGACCAATTTAAACGAGGTTGGCTAAAGCTAGCCGATTTAGAAGTCGAATTGAATAAAAGAAAGCTGAAATTTGATCCTGGTGTCATGGCTGCGAATCGCAATCGCGATCGCATATATCGTATCCTCACTGATCAGGAGAATAATTATGAAAACAATTTAAAATTAGGTACCTCTTACATATCTACGAAGGCACTCGCACTTACCATTTTATTATTTTCTCAGTGAATGATATAGTCGATCACACAAAACGCATAAGACGCCAAAAGAAAGATGACCATAAGCGCGACAAAGACGCACACGAAACCAAATTGCATCATGATGCAGAAAAATTTGTTGCATTAAGAAGTCAAGAAACTCGTTTGATGGCGAAGAACGAGAAAGACGAAAAGAGTCGTAAGCGTCTTGACGAACGAGGGCTACGACAGACATTATTACAGCGACAGAAAGAGTCCAAAGATGTTGAACGTCAGAAAATAAAAGCTGAAAGTGATGCAGTTGAGAGATTGCGTATCGATGAAATTAAAGCACAGGGATTAGATCGGTTAGATATGAGTGTTGGGGGCATGAGATATTTACCAGAGAGCATGTATGACAAAGAAGCGGCACAAACTAAGTTGTCATACCTTTTACTTGCTGACTTTAGTAAGAATATTTTAGAAGTGTTACCCGAAAAAAATTTTTTCTATTGGATGTCGGATCTGCGCAAGCTCAAATTATCCCTCAATAGACTTAAACGGCTACCAGAAGAAATGGAAAAATTAATCAATCTTGAGATATTAGAACTTGACGGTAATAAGCTAGAGACTCTACCCGCGGCGTTGACTGGTTTAACCAAACTACAGCGATTGGATATAAGTAACAACATCATCCATGAGTTACCAGTATTGCTTAGTCCGAGCTTGAAATATTTTTGCGGACATTCCAATAAATTACATCATTTACCAAGTGCTATTGGTGCATGTTTTAGGTTAGAATACCTAGATTTGTCGCATAATGAATTGCGTGAATTACCCGAAGATTTTGAACATTTAGTGTCACTGACGCACCTCGATTTGTCCTTGAATCATATCGGTCAGTTGCCATTAAATTTCGGAAATTGTAATAAAATCGTTTACTTGGATATATCCACCAACTACATAACCGGGTTGCCTCTTTCATTTTCTAAATTGGTAAATTTAACTTATTTTAATTTCCAGAATAACGAAGCTATTAGTCATCCACATACTTTTGATTCATTAACAATGTTGAAAAAGCTAATCCTTCGTCGCAATCACATCAAGCATATTTATGGTGATATTGGAAATTGTAAGCAGCTCACATTTATTGATGCCAGTGATAACAAAATATCAGATTTACCCGCCGAATTAGGTTTGTTGTCGGACCTACAGGAGTTAATACTACATCGCAACAATCTCGAGTATATCCCGCCAGAACTAGGTATGTGCAAGGCATTGCAGAAACTGGAATTACCATACAATAATATTAATGGATGTCTACCAGAAACTATCGGCCTTATTGAATCGCTTCGTTGGCTGGATATTAGCCGAAATAACATTAACGAGTTACCTGAAAGTGTCATAGGATTGACCCAAATTGTACATATTAATGCTGAGCGCTGTTCGCTATCTCGACTTCCAGTAACTATCACCACTTTAAAAACGTTGGAGATATTAGATATGCCAAATAATCGATTTACTAAATTTCCAATTGAGTTATCTTTGATGGTTGCTTTGAAAACATTGAATCTAAGAGATAACTCAATTACGTTATTGCCGCGTACGATATCTAGATTGACCAATATTACTACTCTTGATATTAGCAAAAATCAACTAAGGGCATTGCCTGTAGAATTTGTATCTTTGTTCGAAACTGTACCAAACGTTTACTTGAATGACAATCCATGGACTGATCTCCCACCGAAGTGGGGAAGATTGTGGCCAGGTACCACTGCCACAGAGGGACCATATGGTTATAATATACCTGACACACTAGATTTTTTATATGGAATGCGTACCTTCTATGACGTAGCAGATAGTATATGGCAAGACACTGGTGTATATCACTACACTGGACGCTTATCATTTACCGATTTCATCGAAGAGCTAAAGCGTCGAATGCCTAAGAGTTGGCACGATGGCCTTATTGATTACGTTAAATATATATATTTTGCTTCTCGCGAAACAGGTGTATATCCCAGGTGGTATGCATTGGATGACACATTTAGCGACAGTGATTCCGTTATTAAAGAAAATAATCGTCGATTAGAATATGATAAAGAACGGCGCGAGCGAAATGTAGCTAATGCCAAGAGAATACACGAAGAAAGGTTAGCAAGAACTGAAATGGCGTATAATATAGACCTAGTGCGCCGTACTGAACGCACAGCCGAGTTACGTTTAGAGCAAGGTCAAGATGATGCATATATCGGTAATATGGCCACCGTAGCATTGCATCATGTGATAGAGAAGAAGCAAGAAAAAGTAGATTCTCGACTGAAGTTGAAAGCGAAGATGACAGCTAAATATGAAAAAGATGAAATTGAGCGTATGAAAGAAATTATTGAGGCCGATCAGGAGTATGTAGAACAACAAATGTCACCTGAACAAAAACATGTAAGAGACAACAAAAAGAAAAAGGGGAAAACTAAAATACAGTTTCTTAACAAAGACGGTATTCTTGTATCGAAATATGTATAGATTGTACATTAAGTATAATTTATTACTTTCACAGTCCTGCATCGTTAATAGCTTCTTGCTCCTCTATCTCTACATCTTCATCTTCATCATACTCATCTAATTGATATTCTGGCATAATATCGTCATTGTCATATCCAGAAGTAAGCACATTGCTTGCAGCTGTGTGTTCAATAAACTCCTCAGGCCATAAGTTATTTTCCTAAAACACAGAACAAGAAATGAGATTATTGATGAGCCGAAAAGGAGAGATATGAATATATACACCACCTTTATATGTTTAATTTGTTGTTTATTAAGAATATGAATGATTTCATATCTAACTTTAGCTTCATCTTCCGAACTAACATCAGATTGTTCTACTTTGGATCCTTCTATTATTGATGCTAATACAGTTGTGGCAGGGATTGACGCCACCATCAAACTTTGTACAATTATATAATCGTTTCTTTTTAACCATATAACTTTCTTAAATTTATTAGGCATTCTTGCTAATTCAACAGACCCATTTGCAAGTTCAAATTCGAATATATTTGTACCTCGATTACCTCTTACTTTTCCGATATATTCCTGCTTTTCTAGACTTGGTGTCGGGTAGTCGTTCTCATATGAGGTCGTGACGGACTTGCGGTAACCGCTGCGACGACCAGCTCCCGACATTATTTTATGCTGCTGAACCTGGTATCGCACGCACCTCCAGCTCTAAGTCGAAAAAATCAGCGAAAAGCGGCCCATGCACCAATAATAAATACGATTTAAAGTTTACATAACGACAATATAAAAAGTTTATTTCCTACATGAGTTCGCTAGGGTCTATTCCAAGTTGATACAGTTCTTGTATAGACTCTGCTTCAGTGCGGATACGATCCTGATATCCAGCTAATTTTTGTTTCTGTTTTTGCGCGTATTCTTTTCTCTTTTTTTCCTTTATCATTTCAGCTTCTAGTGCTGCTTTTCGTTCATCTTCTTCTTGCTTCAATAATGCTAACTGTTTTTCTTCTTTCTCACGCAACCATTGTTGCATTTGTTGTTGTTTCTTTAATTTTTTTTTTGCTTTCTTTAGTTCTCGCTGTAACATTTCTTCTTCCTCCTCTGCGCTAGGAGCAGCTTGCATCCAACCTCCATCCTCGCTTTCACCAATACTATCTTGGTCTATACTTCCGCGCACACGAAATGATACACCCTTCAGAGGGGTATACTGATCATGCTTATTAGATGGCGATAAACTACTTAATGGTGCTTGGATTTGATCAGAGATATTTCGACCATACTTAGGAGCAGGTTGAGATATACCCATACCAACAGAAGGTAATGCTGGCTGTTTTGGAGGCAAATCACGTCCGCGTACAGGCACTGCTGCTGCAGCAGATACTATACGACTAGGGGAGGCTTGTTGGTCATATCTATGTGGCCTTGTGCTAGGATTGGCTGATAATGGTTGGATCTTATGAGGAGTTGTAGACTGATTTAATGTGGGCAATCTATTATTAGCAACTCCCATTTGTATCGCCATGTTTGGGTCAGATTGTGATGGATATAATGTTGGCTGCACTGGTGAACTATATTGCATGTTACCTATTTGTTTCAGATCACTTAGCATACTCTTCTTAGTTTCATTACTATGTGTATTATTTGGACGATTTTCACTATTTTGCTGCTTTTGTTCTTGATGCTTTTGCTCATGTAAGACCCTATTTTTATGATCATTTCGAGAAGACTGAACCACAGTAAAGATTGACTCTAATGAGCTCTTCATATCATCCTCTTCAATCTCAAATTTAAAAAATCTTTTAAAGATGACTTGAATCTTGTCCATACATTCCCATAAACGGTGATTTTCACCAATATATATGTCTACTTTTTCTTGTAATTGCTGAGTATTGACGGTATTCATACTATCGCTACGACTTTTATGTTTCATCATAGCGATTTCATTTGTCAGTATCTTATTTTCATTAGTCACTTGCGCCACCTTATCCTTTTCATTTTGTAGAGCAGTTTGAAGTGTCGAGATTATCCCATTGTTATTACTATTATTATTGCTACCAGAAATTGCACTTGACACACTAGCACTTAACTCAATAGATGCGGAGGCGCTATTATTAGAGGAATATTTTTGGAGCAAATTTCTTAAATATTCATTTTCTTTCTGAAGCTTTTGAACCATTTCATGATCGATAGGTCGGGTTTCATTAATTGTTGCTTGTACCATAACCTGTTTCGCACGATCCGCAAATTTTAAAGTTGATATCGTTTCCTCCACATTACTTTTCGCAGGTGATATAGTGGCTATTAAATACGTTTTTGCATTACCACCAAGTGAATCTTGAAGTAATCTAGTTAATTTACTCTCTCGATATGGCACATGGGTTGCCCCTGCAACTCCTTTGCTTTTTTGGGCAAGCGATGATATACAACGACCCAAAGTGTGCAGAGAGAGATTTATATTATTCATTTCTGTTATGTGTTCATCCTTTAAAAATGTTTTTGTATTCCATTTCTCAGAGCCAGCTAAATCTACTAAGTTAAATTTACTTTTCAAACTTATTTCGCCCCCATCTGCTGCAAATCTCTTTTGTTCAACATAGATTTGGAATATTGAATGTGAACGTGACGAAAACAAGTTCATATGTGTCTCTCTAATAGCACGGTTATCCTCAGCTAACTTCAAAAGTTGTAACGTATCTGACATGTTTTTGACATTATACTCACTTAAACCTTGAACATAAATCTCTTTTAAATCCTCTCGTATAGTCAATGGACATCCCATTGATGCGTCACGAAGCATATCGTACAGTTGTTCATTATAAATTTGTACAAAGGAACAATACACGGAGAGTTTTATTATTCCTTTATCACCCTTACTACCCAACTCAAATATATCGCTAATAGCACGAGGAATCAATCCTATTACATCCGGGTTTGACATATTAGTTCTACTTCCATTTTCTGTCGGTGGACCATACATAGAATACGTTTTACCACTGCCTGTTTGACCATATGCAAAAATTGTGGAGTTAAAACCGTCAAGCACCGATTCTGTACACGATTTTACAACCGAATAAACTTCTTTTTGTGTCGAATAAGGTCCTAACACATTATCGAAAGTACATTGAAATGATCTTTTATCATTCGCAACAACTGCTAATGATGTACTGCTTTGTATATCAACAGCTGATATGTTTGTTTCATCACCTCCATCAATATGCACATCTAATGGTCTCACACGTACTAATACTTTAATACTTTCAGCATTAGAACCAAGGTCACTTGTGCTACCAGATACCGTTTCACCTCGTGTCTTTGATAACTTTAGTGTTGGTGTGGCGGATATAGTAGTTACGATCGGAATATCGTAAGCTAAGTCTTCCTCGGCACCATATCCAAAATCTTCTTCGACGAACAAGTTGCTGGAATGCGTCCTGGCGGCTGCCATCGGGATGGCTTCTTTTTCACGACTATTTCGCTGTTTTTCTTCATCAATGCCCGTCCTTTTAACGGTTCAAAAGTTTCAGTCACTACATAAAAATTATGAAAGTGAAAGTAATACTGTGTCGGCTATCACATACATCGATAACTATATTAGCGCAGGTAATATTTACCAAATATAGTAATATAATTCACCAATTTTAATTAACTACTGATTTAAAAGTAGAAATCAGCACAGTAGAGGCATATTAGTCACTATTATTGTTCTGCAAGGCTTCGACTAGATTGATGTACCAATAGTATTCAAAGTTGCCGTTATCAGTTTGATGGTCCGGTCTGATCCGGATTTTGGTAACTTCCAAGTTGGAAGTTCGACTAGCATCATAAGGAAGCCTCACAAGCTGTTTCGGTAGAAACGTTTTATCGTGGTTCGCATTGGAAACCGCAATTTGCGGGCGATGATACTCATTTAGCATCACCAGAGATTGTAGCGGTAGTATAAATGGCATCGCGCCCGAAGACGGTTTTGGCTATTTTAACCATGGCAAGTCCATTAGTGTTACTAGGGGCGATATTTCCATTGTGTACATCATTATATGGCATTGTAGGGGTTCCCAAAACACGAACTCTTAGCGATGGTCAAGAAATTCCTATCTGTGAAGATTCTCACTATATACAAGTATTAAATGGCTATTGTACAAGGGGAGTCGTTGTAGGTATTGATCCCAAGAAATCTTGCATAGCATGGAGTGATTTATCAAGTTGGAGCAAGATAGATGAAACAAACAAAAAAAATTATGACGATTGGATTAGTTCATATAATCCAAATATAACTTTATGGGATAGTAAAGCTGATTATCTCGCTGATAACAATTTTCTAGTTACTAATACTAAAGCCGAAGTATCATCATTTTGGCCATATACAACTTATGGTGCATATGCTATAATTGCAATATCAGCATTTAGTACTGCGATGACATTTTATGCGTCGGATATTGACCTCGAGCAAGTGTCATATGATACTGATAAATTAGCAATTTTGATAGCGATTGTTATATTTTTCATAGTATTAGTGATAATATCGTTTTTCGTATATTATACAACAGCTATAAGCGAAATAGTCCTAGATGATACCTGGTCTACAACTATTTGCACGTACCAAGTTAGCCCGTCATTTGGTTATTTCTTACTAATGTTTGCATACTTCTTTGCATTCATAGGATTCTTTTTTGGAATACTCTCTTATTTTCGTATTTACGGTAATCCATTTGAGCAAATTTGTGGTGATGCTTGTAAATCTAAAATATCCTCAAAGCTGACTTCGATTGCACCCGATCCTTCTCATTCTGGTAAGAAAGGTTTGGAGAGAACAAATAGTAACAACAGTGTTATTATCGGTCCAGGTGGACAACTAATGAAGAAAACCAGCAGTAGAACTTTAGTCGTTGTCGATTCTAGCGATATTAGCAGTAGTGACAGTGACGCTAGTGACTATGATTCTTCTGACGACAGTGTATAAATTTGTGTAGTTGTAATACAATTAATATAATATAACATTAATTGGCTAAAAGCTGACAGATCAGAAATATTTGTGTACAATGTAAAACATTATTTAATCAGAATCATTTTGTTTCATAAAATCACTTAGTTTAACGGGCTCTCTATCTTTAGACTTATCTTTCTTATGTTTATGCTTGCTATGTTTTTTCTTATGTTTTTTCTTATGTTTTTTCTCCTTCTCACTATCACTATTGTCATCACTACTTTCATCACTACTATGATGATGCTTTCGTTTCTTTTTTTTCTCGTTAATATCACTATTATCACTGCTACTATCACTAACATTTTTTTTGCCACTCAATCTCTTCTCTCTTTCACGATCTAACTCTGCTCTATACTCAGCCATTTTTTTTAAATCACCAGTAGTATTACTTAGCTTATCTTCATTATCTTTCTTATATTTTTCCCAAGTAGGACGATTTGGATCATTTATCTTATCACTTAATGTTCTTGGCTCCAATCCCGCAGCCAAGCGAATAAATGCATCGTAAGTATTTGAACGGGACATAATAAACAATTACTGATGAATATTTAAATAAATGCACAGCAGACGTGATATCCGCCGTCACTTATTATGCTTTCAAATCATCGATGGATGAATTTCGTTGTCTAAGAATTAAAAAAAAAATAAAAAAAATATAAAAAATTAAAAAAAAAGTAAAAATAAAACGTACTCGGTAGTTGAATCAATAGCGAAAAATAGGAATAACTTAATAATCCAACTGGTGCTGTTATAATTTTTTTCAATTTGATTAATTCAAAGATTTCCGATATGCTGGTATATGTGTTGATTCTGATCTCAGGTTTGCTGTGCAGCACCCTCCCACTCGCCCCCAAGAAAGCCTATCACCGTCCTGCGCTGTCCATCTTGAAAAGTGTGGGAAAGTCTCATCAAGAATTTGTTAATTCGCTGAAGCATCAAATATTTTGTAATGTTGAACTAAACGGTGATGCAATCGAAGCCATTGGCTTTGACATGGACTACACATTGGCACAGTACAATACAGAGTTTGATTTATTAGCCTATGAGGGAGCAAAGAAAAAATTGTGTGAAGCATTAGGATATCCGGAAGATATTTTAAAATTTAAGTACAATAAAGATGCATTCCGCCGAGGTTTAATCATTGATAAAAATCGAGGGAATATATTAAAGATTGATCGCCACAAATATGTGCGTAAAGTTTATCATGGTTTGTCACACGAATTAACAACTGATGAAAGAAAGAAGACCTATGGCCAGCAAGTTGCTTCATTTACTGAGAGTAATTACGTGAATATAGATACTTTGTTTTTGCTTATTGATGCTATATTATTTGCCCAATTAGTTGATTATCGTGATAAAAATGAAGCTCTTATTGATAAAACGTATGAGCAGCTGTATAAAGATGTTCGAACTTGCGTTGATTTGTGTCATCGTGATGGTGTTATCAAAGACACTGTCATATCGAACCCAGCAAAGTATATTATTTATGACCCAAATATTGTTCCGATGATACAAAAAATGAAAAGTTCTGGGAAGATAGTATTTCTATTAACTAATTCACTGTGGGAATACACAAATGTTGTAATGAATTACCTTGTCCACGGAGGTATTGATAGTAAGACTGGTGAATACAAATATAATAAGGATATCACGGAATGGGAGTCATTATTTAATATAACAGTTGTAGGCGCTTGTAAGCCTTCATTTTTAACAGACGAGTATTTAAGTATGTTCAAAGTAGACAAAGATGGGTCATTGCATAATATCGAAGATAAAGACGCGCTTAATCTAAATGCTTTAAACGTTAATCGACGTGTTTACCAAGGTGGTTATTGGCAAGATTTACATCGTATGATGGGTATAAAAAGCGGTGATCGTATACTATATGTAGGTGATCATATGTACGCAGATATCTTGAGATCCAAACGTACACTAGGTTGGCGAACTTGTTTAATTATTCCTGAGTTAGAACACGAAATATCCATTGCAGTGAATTACACAGCAATGTCACAAGAAATTATAAAGTTAAGACAGATTCAATATGATTTAGATGAGTACATCGACCTATTGAGATCAAGAGACCGCATGGGATTAGAAGTTAAGTCGCAGCTAAAGGATGCAGAGGCGAAGGCAATTGAGTTGAAGACTACTATACGTGCCAAAAATGATTTCTACAGTGCTAAATTTAATACATTTTGGGGACAGCTGTTTAAAGCTGGATACCAAGACAGCCGATTCTCCAAACAAGTCACAGATTATGCATGTTTATATACTAGTAAAGCATCGAATCTCCATAGAGTTTCCGTGAAAAGAAGCTTTCGACCAATCGCTGATTTTATGCCACACGAGTTTTTGGAAAATTCAAGAAATTTAGGACTATTTTGATGACTGATATGTACATCTTGTGTTGTTTTCTTTGTAATATTATACCCATTCTCTAGCATCCCTCGCTGCTAAATTCGCATTAAATTATATTGCCTTTTGCACCTCTCATTTGTTTCATAAATTCTTAACAGCATATGGTAGGTACAGTACCGGCATGAAATTCTGAAAAATAAAATTGGGATCTAAGAAAAAAGATTAAATTTGGTAATAGGAAAATCGATCGGGTTCTCCCGAGTTGTATCAGCAGCTACACATAACTGCACAATATGGACGCTTTGATCCTCAATGAAACTAAAAACTTTAAAATATTGCTCATAGGAGTCAAAGGAGCGGGGAAAACTACTTTGACGAAATGGAATGACAAGGAATCGCCCAATGAAATCGAACCGTCAAGTGTTTCTGAGTTCACAGTAAAAAATATAATGTTTGAAGGATTTGAAGTGTCACTTCAACTTTGGGATATCGTTTTCGATAATATGGTTTCTAAATCCTTTTTGCGGGGCACGAATGGCATAATTCTTGTTACCGACTTAACGTCACAGGATAGTCTGTATGACACAGAAGATCTATTTCATAAAATCAAGATCATTAGTGGCTTAGATAGAGATGAATCATTTCCATTTATTATTGTAGGTAATAAACTTGATTTATTAGAGACAAGGTCACGTGAGATAAGTGAAAGTATGTTAAAGGAGTGGAAACAGAGGATATGCCCATCCAATAAAAACGCACAAATCTTTGAAATAAGTGCAAAATCAGGTTATAATGTCAATGAAATGTTTAAAACGATGTTAAGCATGTTATTTAATAAATCTGCTTCAACTAATGAGAAAAGCATTAGTGCAATTGAATCAGCGACGATTCAAAGTAACTCTAAGAATGAAGCATTTTTTAGCGATCTTCCTACGCAAACAATGTCAATTAAAGCTAAAGTGGTATTGGCCGGTAAAGCAGCAGTCGGCAAAACATACATATTATCACGCAATAGTACTGATGAT
>JACCDO010113616.1_pt1 | contig 18060 bp, 6 predicted proteins | sample 7446101 | NCBI WGS metagenome assembly JACCDO01 (sample SAMN15323440, study PRJNA562643) | freshwater metagenome | isolation source: river surface water | place: USA:Blue River Watershed | collected 2017-08-16 | reverse complement strand
GTCTGCCTCTGGCGCGTCGACTGAACCTCTTACCTTCGGAGGCGCAGGCCAGACAAAGGTATATAAAGAAAGCGATTTTAGCGAGGAAGAATGGGAAGAATGCCAGGAAGGCGAAGAAGGTTGCGAAGCTTTCTTTGTGGCTGATGACATGTCGACATTGCCTACATCTCAGGACGGTATGCAAGACGTGAAGCCTCCCGAAACCATCGAACGCATGCCGGACAATTCGCCACCTGCAGCGCAAACAGACGAGAGCCCACCAGAACAACCAAAAGAGAAAACAAGCGCCTTGCATGTTGATGTCAGTGTGGGCATAGCGCAACTGAAGTTGGTATCCAAGCCTTCAAAGGGCCTGCGCACCACACTAGACCGACTGGACGCATTTATGCAGCAACTGTCTGAGCAGCACAGCTCAAGTAATCCATCCAAGACGCAGCCATCTGCTAACGATGCTAAAGGTCCCGAATCACGTGCCAAGCATCTAAATGATGCGCCAATTTCGATGGACAAGCGCGTAGGCGATGCCGGACCCGTCATTCTGCCCCGGGACTCTGCCTCGCCTTCTGACACTGCAGCAGGTGTGGAGACGGACGATGTCGGCGTGGAGTGGGTGGAGTGCGAAGAAGGCGAAGAAGGGTGCGAAGATGTCTATGTAAAGCAGGAGCAAGAACAGGATGACGACGTCATCGAAGCACGCAAATTATGGGCTCGTCAAACGGCGCTATTCCAGGAAGGACTCTAACCGCTGCTCATCTTCAACAGGCCCTGCCCAGGTCTAACGAGGCAGTTGCTGACAGGATAGATGCGATCTCGTAACTATCCAATCTTGCCTTGCATGCTTACCCTAACCCTAATAGAGTGATGGACACAGTAGGTATACGACTCTATACTTTTGTACATGTATATATTACAATAAAAACTTACATCCTCCAACAAGAGGATTCACGGATGCTAGCTACTAAGTGGATTTTATTTTTTTGACCTTTTTTGCGAAGACTCTATTTATCATTGTACCATTTAAAGAATGCTTGTCTTGACATGTATATTTTTACAATGTTACATATTCTCCACGACACGTAAAGCAGAGCTCGTTCTATCTATTCCAAGGCTCTGCAATGCAATTACTCGGCGCAGAACAGACTCACTGAGACCCTCGAGCGAGCTACCTTCCAGGATGTTGACACGCTGGCGCCATTGCTCAATCACATTTTGCAAGCGTACGAGTTCATGTCCGCGGCCATCCTTTGCTACAAGATCTCGCCACAGCAGAATACATGAGCATATCCATCCAATACAAGCGAAAATAATACGCAAAGTAACTAACCGACGCCATGTCCCTAACCGGGAGCTATACAAGCTCATTCCGATATTGACCCAATCTTTAGAGCTTTCTTCTTGCCCGAATTTGTAATAGATTAAGGTATCAGTACCACCCAAAAGAATAGAAAAGATAAGAGTAGCAAGATATGCAATACAAGCAAGCACAGCAAATGCAAAAGCTCCGGTATTTTCTTTTGCAATGAGTGCAGCACCATAGTTCGAAGTTTCTGTCCCCGATAAAGAGGGACGCGTAGTTCTCGAAATGAGGGACATCAGGTCATCGACAGCACCCAATGCAGCCAAGCTTGATAAAACAAAGCAAATTCGTCTAACTTCGTTGGCACTAGCTTGATATGTTGGTAGGAAGTAGTCGTTGGGCATGACAAGATAACTAACTGAGATAAAAGTGAATCCTGCGAGCATTCCTTGAAAAAGTAAGAACATTCCTCTTAGAAACATGGCAGCATAGCTATGTCCAGACGAATCACCATTCTCTATATTTTCAACAACTGCTTCAGATTGCAATTCCTTATTTGTATCATTGTTGTAATTGTCTTCAAGGGGTTTGGGTAAAATGAGCGGTGAGTTCTCATCAACCTCCTCACTACTATCCTTAGCCTCCTCTTCATCACCATTGTTATCTTCATTTCTTCCACTAGCGCTGATTCGCGTTGGCAGTAGTTCGCCACTTCGTGCATTCTCTACCCAAACGATGTGACTTCCATCCCTACCAAGTTCTGCTTCCAGATTTGCATTAAATTTCGAAGCATGTACACGTAGTGTACTATGAGTATCACTAAAATCTCCAAAGTAAGTAGATACGAATGGTACTTCTTGTCCAATGGGTAAATCTCCTTCAGGCGAAACCTCCTCACGGGGCACGCTGCTAAGAGGAGGCAAGGGACGCCGATTATACATATTTTTTAACTCTAAAGACATTTTGAAGTTTTATTCAAGATTTTAGACCTTTTATACACATAAAATAAAGGCGAATGAGGTGTTTTTTTGAAACAAAGTCTACCCCTCTGATGCTTCTCTTTAAACTGTCAAAATGGGGGATTTAGAGCGTCCATTTTGTGACCCTACTCCCGTTAAATTCACAAACTTATAAGCCACGTGATAGGAACGCTGTTTTGACAGCAAGAGAGGTTCATAATTCACAATAGTCCTTTTCCATCTCCACTCCCGTCAGCTAGTTTGTCTGTATAAGCTAGGTAACTACTCCCGTATATTGCGATATGTCAAAAGTTTCACCCTATAAACTAGTGAACTGTATTGATACCATTTTGTGATATGAGCAATATTCATTCAATACATGAAACATGCAAACTCATTAAATGTTCAATTATATTTACACTGACGAACTGTGCACGTCATCGGCACATTGCACATTAAACGGTCATATACGCAGTCTATTCAGCACTTTCAATACTCCATATCCATTCCACGCTTAGCCTCTCCCTTATAATCTGCTTCATAAGATCCTTTGACACCACTTTTATAATCATCAAAGCTATTGCGACCAGTCTTGGCATCGGCGCCATAGTGTCCCCCGTGACGTGCCTGCGCTTCCTGTACTGCCGCTAAGGCCGTCGGACGAAATTTAAGTACTTCTTCAAATATGCTATTGCGGACCTCTTGCCGATTGATATCTTCAGTACCCATTGATAAACGATCATCCTTTTCAAAGTCGAAATCGAACAATGCAGGGCACGAGGGCTCTTCCATCTGGCCGTGAAAATCCTTCAGATAGTGATGAGTCAGAGCCTCTTCGACACTGATGCGCTCGTCAGGACAGAATTGCAACATCTTGCTAAGAATGTCGATAGCAGCAGGATTACTGTTACTCGGGAAGTAAGTATGAAAAGGTTGTGCTGGACGAGCTCTCGCGGCAGCCTGGACGAAGTTGAGCACTTCTGGACGAATGAAGGTCAACTTCTCTTTGGCGGGGCAGCCAATTTTGCTCACAATAATTTCTAGCTGATGCTGTGGATTATCACCCTTGAAAAAAGCACCATGTGTTAAGAGTTCGGCGAAAATACAACCCACGCTCCATATGTCTACTGCCTTCCCGTAGTGATTCGACTCGCATAACAGCTCCGGAGCGCGATACCAGCGTGTGACGACATACTCCGTCAACGTGTCTTTCCCTTCTACATCAAAGCCTCTGGCCAAGCCGAAATCGCATATTCCTAAATCGCAGTTTGCGTTCACTAAAATATTCGACGGCTTGAGGTCTCTATGTAGCACGTTGGCACTGTGCACATATTTCAGAGCTCGTAATATTTGATACAAGAAATACTGAAAATGCTGATCTGTTAGTACTTGGCGTGATTGAATAATTCGCTCAAGATCAGACTCATACAAGTTCGTTACTATATAAATATCGTCAAATTGCAAGGAGTCAGGGTTGACGGAAAAAATATCATTAATAGTAATAATATTTTCGTGGCCACTGAAATGACGCAATAACTTTATCTCGCGCAATATACGTTTAGCATCAATTACATCAGCAAATACATCTTTTATTTTTTTAATTGCGACTTTGGTTCCGGTTTTGACATCTACCCCTGATGCCACAAAACCATAACTGCCATCACCGATGGGGCGCAAATTCTGATATCTACCATCAATGTAAAATCTATTGTATCCCACTTGGTGAGATACAAACTGCGATAAATATTTACTCCCTGGTGTTGTCATTTACTGTTAATATGATACGTTCACTGAGGATGCCGGAGTTGTCCTCGAAGAAATCAAATATGCTGCTGATCAATACAAAAAGTATGATACTTTTTGCAAAAGTCAACTTTAATAGAGTATTTTCTTTTACACGAAAGAAAAAAACGTGTGTGTGTGTTCCCTTCTCTCGGTTTTCTTTTCCGCTCGTGCAACTTTCATCTGTACAATTCTTTTGAGAACTTTCCTGAGCAGTTTAGCTATATATATACTTTCGGGAGGACTTTGGTGCAGAGCAGAAAATCTTTTCAATGAAAATTTCAGGGATTTCCGAAATTATGCTATATACAATGAATAATCTGTCAATATAACGCTCCCCCTCCTCGCTTGTCCGGCTAATGCTATACGATATACTGCTCGCCAACTAGCTTCCTGGCAGAAAGAATAGCGCTTTCATAACATCATATTGAGCAACCTAATATAATATCTATTAGAAAGCGCAATTAGAGCATGAGGCCAGCAGGGTTTTCCACCAGCAACTTGAAAGCTGCCAACCACTGGGCAGCCACCGCGCCGTCCACCACACGGTGGTCCACGGATAAGGTCGCTGTCAGCACTGGCGCAACTGCCCACTTCGTAGTGGGATGTGGCACGACAGTATCAGTCACTGTACCAAGGGCTAACGCGCACGACTGGGGGGGCAACACAATAGGTGCCGCGGATTTAATGCCGAACATACCAAGGTCATGGATACTGAAAGTACCCGGAGCAAGCTCTGCAGCTTTGGCAACAACTTTTCCTTCAGCATCAGCAAATAGGCTATCCTCCAAATCGTTGACCTCAGTCGCGAGTGCCTTTAGACCTTTGCCTCCGACATCACGGATTACAGGGGTGATCAGGCCTGAGCCACTGCCCATGATAAGATTAATATCTACTTGCTCGTATCTGCGCACAAAAGAATCCATCCAGGCACCATTAACGTCTGGAACTTCCTTCATGGCACCTGCGACTGCCTTCATAAAAAACACGCTCGGGTCCAAATTACCACCCAAATCTTGACGTAGTTGCATCAATTTCGTCAGATTCAAGTCAATAGACAAGTAGTAGTGAGGAACAACCTGCTTAGCTTGTGTGTAGCGTGCTGCTACGCCTAGGGCCAAATCGGACAGTTCGAAATCTGAATAAACACCACTCGATCCCACACCCGTAGTCACCTTGGCCGGGGATGTCGCGGCAGCCTTGCTAGCCGCGACTTGGGCAGGGGCGCTCTTCACATCCGCGGCGATAATTCTGCCACCAGGACCTGTGCCTGCAATGGCATTTAAGTCAATGCCAGCTTCGCGAGCAAGCTTCCGTGCAAGAGGGGAGGCGAATACTCTGCCCTTGGAAGCAGAGCTGGCGGGCATGGCAGCGGCAACAACAGGTTTCGCTGCAGGAGCCGCAACTGCTGCGGGAGCAGGCGCAACAGGTTTGGGCGATAAACTAGCAGTGGGAGCTTGGAAGGATGAAAACGCACCAACGTCATTCTTGGAACTAACGCTAACAAAAATTGGAACACCAACATTAACTTCATCGCCTTCGTTCGCAAGAAATTTAGCAATTACAAAGTCATCCTGTGCCTCAAATGCCATAGTTGCTTTGTCTGTTTGAATATCAGCAATAGCATCACCAGGCTTTACTGAGTCGCCTACTTTGAAATTCCATTTACCAATGGTACCCTTATATTTTCAGATTGTATCAAGACCATGAAGATTATGAGTTAGAAACTAGGAAACAATTTGGAATAAAAATTGCAATTTCACAATTCAGAAAGAATATAAAGCGAAGAGTACTATAAAAATGCGCATAATAAAATATCTCAATACATACATATAACTAGTGAAATTTTTCAGTATTAAAAGATTTTCCTTAATAAAGGCGGTGTCAAAAAATCAAGCAATTGCAAGTGTATGCAACATAAAACAAGCAAACTGCTCTTACTAATCCAAGCGTAAACATACTTACCATTTTCATTGTCGGAGACAAGGCTGGCATATTGACAACCTCATGAGAAGGCAGTGAAGCGAAGAAGCGTACGTTCTCGCGTCGGAGACCTACACGCGATGTGCGGCTGGCCAACTGGCGAAGTCCAAGCATTCTGACAATATGAAGTCAGTTTCGTCAAACTAAACTCAAGGGACAAAGCAATGCAATGCCTCTGGGGTGAGTGAGTTCTTGTGCGCGCGGACATACGACGAACGAACACGGTCCGTGCTGACAACAGCCTGAAATTTTTGGGAAAGATAAACTTTAATTAGTTGCAAATCATAGAAGTGTATTGCAGTAGCACATATTAATATGATTTCCGAACAAGATGTTCTGGAACAAGGCTTTACGCCATTACAGCGGGTACCGACCGAGCCGACGGTAATAGCACGAAACGAGATGGTTGTCAAGCGCGCCATGAGTTTCTCAGTAGGAACAGGCGAAAGAGCTAATGAGCAATCTATATGGGACAATTCCTCTTGGACGAAGATGGAGAAATCTCAAGGTAAATCCATGGATCGTTCGAACAGCTTTGTGTTGACTTCAGGAACTCGGCAAAGAACAGCTTCTGCCTCTAGCGCAGCACCAGCTACACCTCATACGCCACGTTCTCGAAGCACTAGTAGCGCATCGCCATCGCCGGAGGGAAAGACGATGACAGATCCTGGTCATCCTCTCTATGGACGCTCTTTGCGAAATATTGACTTAAACAACACTGACCGGCCGTCGATCATGGTGGTCGTAGATCCGTTCAGCACTGGCGCACACCTCGCTCGCGAAGTTACTCGTGCCGGTCTTAAATGTGCTCGAGTATTTTCTATCTGGGATTCTCCAGTTGCTGCTTTAATTCAGCAGGGTCTGGAAGTCGAGTATTGTGCGACTGTTCAGCACAATGATTCCGCAGCTGATCAGGAGGCTGCTTTGAGCGACACCATTGCTTCACTGCGAGCATTGCCTTTCAACATCATAGCAATTATGGCGGGAGCAGAGACAGGAGTGGAGTTGGCAGATAAGCTGTCGCATCGCATGGGATTCAGATCGAATGGCGAGGAGGGCAGCCTTGCTCGCCGCAACAAGTACCTTATGGGTGAAAAGGTGCGAGCAACTGGTGCAAGAGCCGTCAAGCAGCAAAGATGCACTTCTTTACAAGAAATGCGCGACTTCTGTCAGACATTAACAGCGAAGCCGTTTAAATGCGTAGTGAAACCTGTTCAGAGCGCGGGTACAGACGATGTATTCTTGTGTAATAGTGTGGAGGAAGCAGAGACTGCATTCAAGCGGATATATGGGAAAAGAAATGGTCTAGGATTGATTAACGAATCCGCTCTTGCTCAGGAATTCCTCGCTGGAATAGAATATGTAATTGATAAAGTATCACTTGATGGAGTGCACAAAACCGTTGCCATTTGGGAATACGACAAGCGGTCATGCAACGGTGCAGCCTTCGTGTACTTTGGCATGAGGCTACGTCCTAGCAATTCTGAAAAAGCACGTACATTGATGGCCTATGCGGATAAGGTGTTAGATGCCCTGGGCGTGCAGCATGGACCCAGTCATATGGAGGTCATGTGGTGCTCCGACGGCCCGTGTCTGGTCGAAGTGGGCTCCCGTTGCCAAGGGGGGGAGGGCTCGTGGCTGCCTGTAGTGAAAGAGTGCATAGGATACACGCAAGTGGAGGTCACCTTGGACGCCTATCTAGGCGGCAAAGGGATCTTCAGTGATGTCCCGAAAGACAATTTCCCGATGCACAAATATGGTCGCGATATAGATATGGTTAATTACCGCGGTGGCATCGTCAGGTCTCTTGCTGGCGAAAAGAAAATCAGAGCATTAGAGAGCTTTAGAAGTATATCTTGGGAGGTTAAGGTGGGGCAATATGCGCCGATGACGATCGACTGCTTCACTCGTCCGGGCGTTGTGCAACTAGTGCATGCAAACGAAGACCAGGCAGAAGCGGATGTGCTTGCACTGCACGAGCTATTCCGTATGGGTTTACTCGACTACACAGTGATTTGCCCCAAAGCACCTATAGTAGGTGCAGTCGTCGTGGTGGACGCGTTTTCCACTGGTGCGAATCTAGCTGCCACGATCTCTGATTGGGGGTACCGGCTCGTACTGGTCTTTTCCGAGCGCGAAACAAAGCATGTCAAGAGTCTTGTCAGCTTGGGCACTAAGCTGGAGCCAACACTAGTGATCCAGCATGACAACCAGAATCAGAATCAAGAGGAAGCCTTAGCTGCTACTCTTAAGGAAATTGAGAACTGCGGGTCGCCCGTGTTGGCTATCCTGCCTGGCGCCGAGACAGGTGTGGAGTTGGCCGAACGACTTTCAAATCGTTTCCGCACTCGAGCTAACACAGAAGGTGAAGCTAAGAAGCGCCGTGACAAGTGCTTAATGCAGGAATGCATTCGCAAAGCAGGTCTGCGTTCTATTGCGCAAAAGCTTTGTTTGACGGAACAAGATGTGTTGGAGTTCTTCGCCAATTTGAAAGATCCCAAGATTTGCGTCTTGAAACCTAATGAGAGTGCTGGCAGTGACCAAGTGTTAAAGTGTGCCACTGCAGCAGAGGCGGTTTCTGCATTCCACAAGATCAATGGCAAGACGAACAGCTTAGGCCTCGTGAATAGAGGAGTGCTGGTACAGGAGTTCATCCAGGGGTCGGAATATGCCATTGATGGTGTATCGAGAGATGGCATATACAAAGTCACAGCCATCTGGAAATATGACAAACGTAGTGTAAATGGCGCAGATTTTGTATATTATGGCATGCATCTCTGTGATGGCAATGGTTTCAAGGAAGAAGCCATGGTATCCTATGCCCAGCGGGTCAACAAGGCTGTAGGTATTTTGCAAGGTCCCAGCCATATGGAGATTATTTGGTCTGCAGAGGGACCATGCCTAGTGGAAGTCGGTGCACGCTGTCATGGTGGCGAAGGCACATGGTTGCCTGTGGCTAAGGAATGCGTGGGATACACGCAAATTGATGCCACATTGAATGCTTACTTACGCCCGGAGTTGTTTGACGCCTTACCATCATGTCCTACATTGCATAAAAAAGGTGCAGAAGTATTCTTGGTTGCATTAGAAGATGTTGTTGGGCATCAAGGCAAGACGCTAAAGGCAATCCCAGGTGTCGACGAAATCGCCGAATACCCGTCCTTCCGCCGTATCGAATTGCTCACTCAACCAGGGCAAACCTTGGTACCTACAGTAAATTTCTTTACAACATCTGGTAGCGTTCAATTAGTGCACGAGATACCTGCACAACTTCAACAGGACTACGAGCGTATTCGCGCGCTAGAACAGCTAGGCTTGTTCGCTTTTTGAAAAGACGAACGATTTTGTGTCATAATCAAAATCCCCTTCTCCATGTCCCGCAGACCAAAGTAAAAAACAATAATTTTTTTCGAAATATATAAGCAAGTCTAGTTTGAAATGATTACAACATTTTGAACAAATATTAATATATATATAGATGATAACAGCTGTTATAGTATATGTCGAAAGGCTGGACAGTCGAGTTAGTTTTCCTTCGTATCCATATTACATTTTACAGTGCTCTTGAAAGTAGTGATGCGCGCACTCAACTAGACGCCTAGCCGACGTTGCCTCAACACATGCTTCACGCGCACCTAATGCAATACAAAGCATTTTCAAAGAATGAGAAACAGGCTGAGACCAATTGCCTGCCTGCTCCGCCTGCGCCTCCGCTTTTTGCAGCTGAGTCGAATCTATAGAGCACAATACCATTTGGGAAGCATTGCATGGAGCATTGATGAGCACTTCCTGTAGCACTGCAACCGCCCAAGGGGCCTGCTCTGCATCCTTGCAGGATAGTTCTGCAGCAGCGGCGGCGGTAAATGGCAGCCCCGACAACATCGCCAAGAGAGCGGCACAGCGCAGCTTGCCGCACAGCACGCACGCTAACACTAGACCTCTCAAAAGCTGTGCAAGCTGCAATTCGCCTGTTTCTAAAGGGTAGCAAGCATGTGGTATGAGTAGTTCATGTAAGGGCTTCGCCTTCGCACCACTACCCGCTTCTGACCCACATCGCTTCTTCAGATAGACGAAACCTAAGTTGCACTTCGCTCGATCAGAAGCCGTCATGGTATCAACGAATCCGAAATTGGACAAGACAGCATCTATCAACAGCTCATCAAAAATAAACCCCTTTTGGTTTTCAGGGCTGACATCATCGCTACCGCGGCTATTGGCCACGCGAGTCTTTTTGGAAAGGGCATGACCAGTGAGGTGCGCAGCTAGCAAAGCCTTGACTTTGGGACTAGACAGCAACGCCAATGTCATAACACTGCTAGTAAATATTTTCTTGGTATCAAGAAGCTGCTCGTTTATCAGGGTTACTAGAGCCGAGGACAGAGACGGACCCTCAGCAAAGCCGCGTCGTTTTGTCCGTCTGGTGCGGGTGCCAAGCAGTTCATCGGACCTCGTCACACTAAGTTGTGCAATAACTGCCATAAACACAGAACCCTGATGCAAGCTTCCAGCAGTTGAATCCGATGATACAAGTGTTGCACCACTGCGACTTTTGAGTAAACCGCCGCGCGTGTGCTCGATATAAAGCTGCTCGTCCAATTCCGCAAGAGCCGTCGTCAGTGCACCAGCTCCTAAATAATGTGCCAAAGTTGGACTAACACGCTGCCAATGCGCATATAGGCGTTCACTAATAGATCTACTTTGTATGGATTCCGTAGCGGGAGTGCCGCTACTAACGGCTCCTGAACTCGCACTAGCGGAATCTTTGTAATTATCAGAAGGAGCCGACCGACTTGTTATATCTGGCGAAACCAGTGCATCTATAATGGATTCAAATCGAATACAGAACTCAAGGCACTCAATCGCCGAAGGCAGACGCATGCGCAACAGCAGAGCATATAGCAGCTCCTGGGCTAATGACAAACACTCCAAACACGAATTAAACGAAGAAGATCCACCAATATATTCACATGCTAAAGAAAGATAGCGAGAAGCATAAGTTAGCAAACCCAGCCCCAAACACTCTTCGAACAGCGATAATGGGGACCTTAATACTCGCGGGCCGTACGGGCTCTGCAAGGCCAACGGCAGTAAAGTCTTGGCTACTTCAGGCTCTACTTTTCTACCGAGACTGCTAGTAATTTCAAAAAATAGCAACGGATCAAGAGCAAATGTGAACTTCAACAACACAGCATATGTCAATCCAGACACAGGCTGCGCATCAGCACTACTTAAGGCGATATGCACGGTCGGTGACGCTGCTCGTCGAGGCGCGGACTTCGGTTCACTCGGTCCGAATAGCTTTTCAGGCCATGAAGCAATGGAAAGTACAGTACGCACGGCAGATGAAGTCGCGTCAATACTCGGTGCGCGATGAGAGCCGCGCTTACGATCATCAGACAGCGTGCTGACGGTCGTAAGTAAACCGCTGGTCACCTTTCCGAAGTTGTTCATTTGGTCCATGAAACTCTTGTCCTTCAATTTTAACAAGTATAACAAGGTCTCCTCAAGAACATCTACTGTGGGAGCAATAGCAGCAGGATGCGCATATAGCGCCCGTAACACCGCTTGTCCCAGACAAACTGCCGCAGTTGATCGACACCGTGCGAGGTGAAGAAGAACGATCGCTCCCAAAGGCACAGCATTGACAGCCAACGTGCCTGCAGGAAGTCCAGCAAGTACACCTCGTGCAAACGCCTGTCCATGAGAGTCTATATCGTGTTTAATAAATGGATGCAACTTGCATTTCAGTGAGCTGGTTAAAAGCAAACCATGCGCAACGCATAAGCCCAGTGGTAGCACCGCGCGACCGCTGATCGCTGCAGCGGAAATTGGCAAAGGAAACACAATACCTTCAAAAACTTGCGACATAGGCATTGTGTAAGATTCTGCGGAATGCATAGGTAACCATAGTAACGCAGCCTGCGGACGCACAGTGGTCGATGACTCTGAGACCGCGGGACACAGAAGAAGCGCAGACGGTGCGTCAGTGTGTGCCAGGAGAGTGGGAGCGGCCAATGCAGGAAAAGTGTCTGCACTTGCACTAAAAGAATGAGTAGCGCTCTGTTCATTCAAGAACATACGACTGTCCATACGACAGACGTCCGTATAGGTCCCAGGAAATACGTCCCACTTCAGCACGTGGGCGGGGTTAGCAGTCTCTGAAGGAGTGGAGATCTTCATCCGATGCAAAGTACCTGATTCATGCAATACAATTGCACCAATGTTGCCATGCAGATCTTTGAACAAGCCTGTTTTATAGAAGGAGGTTTCCCTTCCTGGGACCTTGGCGGACCACAGCATCCGCAGCGCGTACGACGGTGGGCGATCCAAAGTTGCCCCCGCGGCCGCATGACTGGTCCCAAATACGTGCTTCACGCACAGCTCAAAAGCCAGTAATCGAACTCCTACATGAGCTTCCCCACAGGTCACTAAAATGTTCACATATTGTTCACGTGGGTTTTGCATTGCATTAGTTTGGATGTCCAAAACCGGTTGAGTGGCGTGTGCAGTGTCCGGTAAGAGCAGCACCAGATGCGTCTCTGGCTGGGGCTGCCCTCTGCGAAGCGAGGCAGTAGTGACCGCTCGAGACATGATTTCTACGCACCGCACCAGGTCCGAGGGCGGGTGCCTGCTCCCGGCGTGCCCATTGTTAGCAGCGCTACCAGCTCCTTCACGACTGCGGGATTTTGTCAGCCGACATAGCCTAACTGTTAACAGCACAAGTGTATGGTCACCAATCCAGCGACATCCTAGAACTTGCTGTAAAGGACCTGAAACAGTGCTCTGCAAAGTACTGGAGGCGTGTGGAATCGTTACTAGAGATGATTTGGCTGTGTCTTCCGACATCCTCAAAATGCCAGCGGTGGAGTGCTCATCGATAGGAAAGGTGGAGCTGCGCCATTTGCGAGTGCGCTCGCCATACAGCCACACTGTAGCTCCGGCTGAAGCAACCCCAGCTGCCATGGGAACACTGGACCCACTTGCCTCTGACATGTACGCCGAAGCCGTGCAGGCAGCAGCGATGTAGCCTGCACCATACAGCCCTGGCCTTGCTGTCGCACTCAGCGCTGTGCGATCACTGCGAGCACATAGTAGATACGATGTGCTGCTGCCGGCATATCGACCAGTGTATGGCACTTTCAATGCGCTGTCGACCGCCACACCGTCGCCCCCGAGGGCACACTGCACGCGTCGCACTCGAGGCAGTGGGACGCTCGACCAAGCCCCATTGCAACCAATGGGATCAGAATACATTTCAACAACTTGGGAATGTAAGTGATCAACCTTGTCTTCTGGCGAGGGCTCCCCCGAGTGCCCCCCAGGGTCGGACACTGCCTTGACATCAAAGCTCTGCTGTTCTCTGTCATACAACAGAATGTTGCCGTGCATTGCATCAACAGCCATACACTCATCAACACAAACACTAGATTGATGCGCGGCAGCAGCAGAGGCGCTTGTCAGAAAGGGTACAGCCAGCAGCAGAGTTGACGTGTCCCCATCGCTGTGAGCCCAAAGGACGATTTTATCAAATGCGACCGTGAAGCCATTTACTCGACAATTCGCCGATGCAGTAGCCAGCCCTTTATGATGACTGAAGGAGCCAGAAATGTCGCAGGCAAAGAGTGGCTCAGCCAGATGTATACATCGATAACACCGGAGTTGATCCGCTTGCAGGACCAGCACGCACGGTGAGCCGAGGGTCAGTAACGGCGCGATGCATACAGGATTGATGGCATCGGATGGGGATACCAGGGCAGGATCTGAAGGCGGCAATGATAGCACGGAAAGCGTCTGCAACGTGATCGCTGGACAAGGCGGTGGTTCGTCCAGCGCGGAGTGAGCAGCGGTCTGCAATCGTAGGGTCATCAAGGACGGACCGCAGCGGTCAACACATACGACGCACACCAGCAAAGTTTGCCATTCATTTTCCACAAGACATGCTTCTTGCCACACCAGGGAAGTCATTGCATTGTTGGTCGGGCAATTATAATTGCTCGCAGTTGAGTTAGTGGGGGTCAGCTTGATGGGAGCGCTTCGCACAGGCGTCGCACCGGGCGCCACCGGAAACCCCAGCAGCGACAACGACCCACATTCAGAAAGGTACACTGCTAGGCGCAGCCGACAAGAATAGCCAACAAGGCGTGCGTTGGAGGGGGTGGGAGGTGTGGGGTCGGGACCGTCGACCACTGGGCGATGTGTGGACTCATCGGAACTGGGACTTTGTATCGCAGCAAACGACACAGGCTCAAAGATAATATAAGGAGGATCAGCAGTAGAAGATTCCTCAATCTGTTTCTCTGCGGGTACTGACCCACTGGGAGACACACATTGTACGTTTCGACCTGCCATCAAGTCTAAGGTATACGACGCGCGCTCATTGCCGAAATTCAGTCGTCCTTGCAGCACGCCATGCCACGACACCTTTGCTAGCCCCCCGTTATATAAGCTAACATAAAATAATTGCATTCCAGCGGCTAGACATGCAGATGTGACACGGATGTGTGTGGGCAGGCTGTGTACGACAGTCAGCGCCGCAGTTACGGGACACACAGGCGAAGCATCAGAATCCACAGCAAGTAGCGAGAATGCAGCAGCAAGTGTAATAGGCTGAGATTGCAAGTTTTCCCGCCAATGGCATGTGATGATGTGAGCTTCTCCTTCAATTACAACGCACAAGCGCCTACCTCGAGGATGCCACAGGATGAAGTTTGATTCCTTCAAAGAATCGTCTTCGGCGCTTAGCGGGGAAGTACTATCCCCAGTAGCGCTTATATAACCACTAGGGTATTTGCTCTGACTTTGTTTTTCAGTTTTAGGCGCTGGCAAATTGAGCTCACCAACACGTACTAACCCCAAAAGGTGCAACCATATCGATATAGTGTAAGAGGAGGTGTCTCCCGAAGAAGCATTTGTTTCCAAAGTATTGTTCAAATCACCATTTTGTGCCCGTGTTCGGGTGCTTGCGCGACTGATTACGGCAGTACAGCAGCCTGATGGATCTGTACTTGTATGCAATGCCAGGAAGCCCCGATGCATATACAAATCAGGACACCCAAACATCTCTTATAATCAGCGTCTATAACGTTTGATTGGAGCTAGGTACTGGGCATACTGGACCCAAGACAAAAAATAAAATAGAAAAAAGGCTTTCACTTTCAACACAGTTTGTGTTTTTTGAATCGCCCCCTTTGGAAGTTAATTTGTAATCAACCCTTTTAAGACACGATAGAATTATAAGTATTACTTACTAAGTGGAATCGAGAAATCATGTCAGAGGGGACTAGTGCTACGGGCATGGAACTAAAAAAAGAATTTACAGCTGAGTTAAAAGCCATCATTCCATCGAGTCAACAAATTGCCAAAACAGAAGGCTTGGAGGCTGCGATCAACATGCTTTTGGCATTTGAAAAGAAATGCAGATTGGCTAACGATTTTAATAATTTGAAGGAGGTGTGCTTACATATGGTGCGTTTGTGCCGAGAGAAAAATGATTGGGCAAAACTCAATTCAATTCTAAGCGTTATCAATAAGAGGCGATCTCAAAGCAAGACAGCAATACAGTCTGTAGTAGAAGAGGCTTACACATATTTAGATCAATGTCCTGACGTTTCTACTAAAATGGAACTGGCCACAACGTTAAAGGAAGTGGTCGCCGGAAAAATTTATGTTGAAGCTCAAAGCGCTCGGCTGCATTTGTTACTTGCTTTAATATTAGAAGAAAAGGGGGATATTGCTGGAGCCTGTGACATGATTCAAGACGTTCACGTGGAGACTTACGGCTCTATCAGCAAGCTAGAAAAGGCGGAGTATATTCTGCAGCAGATTCGACTCAATCTGAAGCGCAAAGACTACATTAGAACAATGATTCAATCTCGTAAAATGAATCGCAAAACAATCGAAGAAGCCGGATTCGAAGCAGTCAAAGTGTCCTTCTACAACATGATGATTGAATACCACACGAAAGAGAAGGATACATGGGAAATCTGCCAGAGTTACTATAAAATATATGACACAACCATCACCAAAGACGACATAGCGAAGAAAAGCGCTGCATTAGAAAGCTGCGTTATTTTCTTAATCTTATCAAAATTTGACAATCATGCCTCGGACATGCTTCACCGCCTCAAGCTGCTGAAAGACATCGAGAACAATGCGATATGCCATGCAGTCATCACACTATTCACCACGGCAGAGATTATCGCTTACCCTTTCCCCGGTCAAGAGTTACTCCAAACGCATGCATGTTTTCGCCAATCTTTTATTGATACCGCAACAGCCAGCGAGTTCCACCAACTATTCCAAACGCGCGTTATTCAACACAATTTACGCACTTGTGCCAAGTATTACAAACGAATGCATACCCAGTCGCTGGCAGCAATGCTTGGACTGTCGGCAGACGCACTAGAAAAGCACTTGTCTGAGATGTCCAGTTCAGGTGATTTGTTTTTGAAGATTGATCGGCCTAAAGGCATTGTGTCTTTCGAGGCACCGCTGTCACCAGAGTCAGTGTTGTCCGACTGGTCATCTGACATCGGTGCATTGCTGGCTCTGATGGAGAGCACTTCGCATCTTATTAATCGTGAAAGAATGGTCAATAAGGTGTAAGATGGCATTGGGATGTAGCGGAGAACGAATAAATATTTGGAAGGGAGGGGTAAACGACATGTATTTTAACTAATCATAGGCTCTTTACGTTGTAATGAATACTATGCATAACAGAACTAGAAAGGGAAACCATGCCCTAAACCTCATTATGTTACCCTAAATATGCAAACTTGTGCAATGTCACACTGCAACTTTACCTAGCCGGAATGTAAACTCTAACTTTTTTGTGGGTGTTCAGGACCCACTGGGACCCGACCGGCTCGAACGGCATATAAAATTCTTTACGCAGGTAAGAAGCTTTGCGCAATTGTCTGGTGTCATTGTTAAAGTGACATTCAAGTTCCTCAACATTTTAGCGATCTTTTTGGTTCGAATTTAAGGTGTTACTGACCATTTTACGAATAAAGATGCAACAACTCAGCATGAGCGTTTTTGTGCTCGTATTTGCATTTCTCTGTGTCACTGAAGCCCAATATGTTAATCCTAACGACAAATACACACCAGGTCCGCTTGTTGAAGCCGGACACAAATTTAGCGGCCAGGAATTCGGTACATCGATGGAGTATATAAAGAGAGTACTTATACCACCAGTGGTTTTATTCGCTCTCGGTGTGTTGTCCTTAATTGTTTTGGTCATTATGTTGTGCTGCCGCAGATGCTTCAAATGTTTGCGGTGTGAGCCGAATGATCATCACACTGAAGCCGGACATGATCAAGACTCCGTGGCGAAGCGAATTGCTTACATCAACCACCAGAAGACAATGATCTTCGTCATTGAAATTGTTCTGTGCCTTTGTGTTTTGATCGCCGATGCGCTTTGCTTTTACGGTTATAAGTACATTATGGATGGTGGTCACAACTTGACTGACGCTCTGGACAAGATGAAGGCCATTGTGACCAGTGCCATCGATGGATCTGCAACGATCGGGCTTGGAGCATACCAAATCAAAATGTATGTGGCTGATTCGCGCACAAACCTTTGCCCATTGCCTAATCAAGCAAGTCCATACTATTCGTCCATGGACACTGGCTATAATACCCTCGATCAAGCCGCAGACACGTTGATCAGCAGCATGAACAGCATTGTCCCCACACTGGCCCCCCTGAATGATCAGATTGACCAATTGAAATCCTACGTGGTCGAATACTTGCTTAAGTATGCTGATATTTTTGTGATCATCATATTCTGCATTGCGTTCCTCAGTGTACTGCTCTTCGTCGTGTTCCGAATGTTCAAGTCTCAATGCGGCACTAAATTCGCTATTTTCTGGGGCATGTTGACCTTCTTCCTGCTGCTGCTGATCTGTGCCCCATTTATGATATTTTCTAGTGTGTTTGGAGACTTTTGCATGGCACCTACTGCGAATGCGATCAAGCAGGTGCCGGATAACTTGAAGGATACTCTGACCTACTACGCCACCTGCGTTGGTTCCG
>JACCDO010177455.1_pt1 | contig 18063 bp, 13 predicted proteins | sample 7446101 | NCBI WGS metagenome assembly JACCDO01 (sample SAMN15323440, study PRJNA562643) | freshwater metagenome | isolation source: river surface water | place: USA:Blue River Watershed | collected 2017-08-16 | reverse complement strand
TTCGCTTCGGCTCTGCGAAGTTCGAGTGTATGTCTACGCTGGAACTCCGTAGTCATTCTTACTAACATGTTGTATTATCGCCTAGACCGGGTCTTGCGCGCCTTGCGGTTACGGGTCTTACGGGATTTGCGGGTCTTTCGGCGTCTGCGACGGCCACCTTCAACCTTTTGTGTTGATAATTTATGCATATTATTTTCATTATTGCTTTCATATCCTTCGTTCTCGCTTTCTGTTTCCTCTCCATTGCCATTATTGTTTTCATTATAAGGTTCAAATTCGGGATGCGGTCCCCAAATACCACCTAATGGTGCACCGCCTACCGGCTGTTCCTCTATTGCCGAATTGTTGCTAATAACAGAGTTCGCATTGCTACCATTATTATTATGTTCTATCCTAGATAAATTATTTAGTGCATTACCGTTAATTGGGGGCGCAGCCATTCTACCTATGCAACATCTAATTGTGGCGCGCCCAGCTGCAAAGACTCGACACGTGCCCTCCCCTCGGCAACCGGCAAGCCCAGCTGTCGCCAAACAACTTCCTTACCCACTGTGTATCGCCATGCATATGCAGCCGGACTATTCACGCCGAATTGCTGACGTAACCGCCGATTCTGCGCCGCCGCCCAGCCGCTCTGAATGCGCCACGCCTCCTCGGCGCTAATGCCGAGACGAACGGCGGCCAGCATCGCGTAAATAATCTCCGCCCACGCCTCCGTCTTCGCCTCAATGATCTCCTCATCATCCTTATGGTTATCCAGGCAGGACGCGTGCTGCAGCTCATGGATCAGGACGCGCACCGCATCCTCGCGCCGATAAATCACAATCGTACCAGGATCACACGCCATGCAATAACCACCATTAATGTGCGTCGGTCCAACGCTGCCGGCCACAGGAAATTGCCGTCGCGCGCCATGCATGAACCAGACGATCGTGTATGGCCGAGGGAAAGCGCCCAGCACACGCGCAAAAGCATCTAGTTCCGCGGCCGACGGCCGATCTCCTGCGACCAAGAGGCGCGACGGCCCAATCGTATACGCGGCTCTTACGCCAGAGACATCATTCCGATAATTGTCGCCGTCAAAGTTCGACGGCTCAGAAGCGCGCGCCTTAATAAGCGCCTCAGAATCAGCGGTCCACGGCACCTGTTGCCACGGAAGTGACCGCACGGCGGCCAACGAATCGCGCACAATCCCTAAAAGTGGATGCGCCACCATTACTTAGACGAGGGAAAGTTTCCAATCACCTTAATAATAGATAAAATCACGCTCTCCCACAATAAGGGGATACGATAGGACGGGATAATCTGCCAGCCACCACCACCTTCTGCGTCGGCCAAAATACGATAGAGTTTCAGGCGCTGCACATCTGTCAAGTCGTTGTACGCCGCAATTGCATTGGTCCAGTACTCGATCATCTCGCACCACCGTAAATTCCGCTGCAAACAGAAATAAATCCACTGGCGAATGGCCGGAACATCGGCGGCCATCCAATTTGCCCCGTGCCATGTACGCAGCGTCTTCTCAAAGTACGCGGTCCATGCAGGCTCAGCCGGCATATTCGGAAAGCGCACCCTTAGGGATTGATAGAGCCGGTTCTCCGTCGTGGTCACGGGCACCTCGACGAAATGGTCCGAGAGGCGCAGCGGCAGCGGATAGTTCGACGTCATGAAGATGCGCAGGCAGCTCTTGTACTGCTCCAGCTTCTCCTGCAAATAAATAATGGACTCCTCGCTCAGAAGATGGGCATGATAGAAGACGAAGAAGTGGTAGTTGGACTCGCTGAGCACATAGCTGCTGCCCTGAAATCCCTTAAATATCGTATAAATATAGTTCTTGTCCTGCAGTGACATGCGGGCCACATCATAGCCTTGATGAATGGCGCTGACCTCGAACGGGAAATATTTGCCGTCGCCGGCGGGCGGCGTCTCGGTCGGCCGCTCGTCATCATCGGAGTCGTCGTCCTCGCCGATTGAGCTGCTGACGCTGTTCAGCATCTTGCCGATTAAATATTTCGTCTTGATTTGGAACGGAATGCCCTCTTTTGCGGCATAGGAGCGCAGAAACTCTAAGAGTGCGGTGCGTTTACCGACGCCGTGATCGCCGATATAGCATAAGTTCGGCAACATTGTATGAATAATGCGCGCACTCTTAGGTAGGAGTCTAAGGGTTGGCGTCGAAATTGACCGTAAATGGACTTCGCCGTCCCTGCGCAACTTTTAGAGATTGGTAATATACATGTCAAGTCATTTCATAAAAAGGGGAATTATCCGCCACTGGCGCTGATATCGTATACGTCGTCGAATATTACGTTGCGGCATTTCACGATGCTGACGCCGCCACTGGTCATTGACGAATGGAATGCTTCAACTGGACGTCTCAAACTGAATTGCGACAAGCACCCGATCTTCAAGACGAAGTTCCTGGCGCTCCAGGAATATTTGATCAGCACGTTATTTGTAAATCAGGGCGTACTTTTAGGGAGGCGCGACCTGACTCATGACACGATTCGGAGCTGCTTCAAGACGTTATTTGACCGTGGAATTTTGAACTGCTTTATTTCGCTAAATCACATGTTCCCGCTGTACCATGAAGGCCAGCGAATTCCCGTGGAGCGCTTCGGCGCCCTGCTTTCGAGCGGCAGGGAGATGCGACTACTATTACAGCTGACGGGTATCACGTATTTACCCGGGAACCCTTATAGTTTTCGCATACAGCACCAGATTGTCGGAGCTTATCTTACTTAGGCGACAAAGCCCTTTTCGATTAAACTGATGCAAACGGAGAGCTGGGAGACGCCAATTGCGATGAGCGACAAGATGAGTGCGGCGTAAGGGAGATAGCCGGGGTTCGCCGCAAAATACATCTTCATGCCTATGCCGAGGAAGATGAGACTGAAGACGACGGGAATAAAGGAGAGGCCGACGTATTTTCGTAAGGACTGATTCGTATTGTCATTGCCGATATTGATACCAGTAACAATGATATTTGTGATCATAATTAAAAATGCGACGCCGATAAACACATAGCTAACTATCCGACTACCTGCACCCGGGCCCACTACTATGCTGGCGGCGGCTTCCATACTATTTTGGAGCTGTTAATTTATCTGGCGCCTAATACTCCCGTCTGGAATGCATTTCGGAACTTGAAGTTTCCTAGGCCGCCGACGGCATTGCGAACCGTTTCCAGCTTTTTCAGGGAGAGCATGCCGCGCGTGGCATCGACGGCCTTCTCGACCGGTACAACGAAAATGACGACTATTAGGAAAAGCAGGGACAGCAGAATTATGATCGGAAATGCATATGTATAGAGCCGATGACTTTTGTATACGACCTTATTTTCAATAAAATATGAAGGCTGTGCATCACCCATTCTTTCTGTGTATCAGTTAGAAATGCCTTATAAGGCCACACGGCGCCGGCAGCGGGGCGGAGGCAACAGAATTCGCTGGACATTTAAGAGGCCCGCGTCAATTCCGTATGAACATGTGCTTGGGCCGCGGCTCTGCCATCCGGGTGTCAAGGGCGCCAACGGATCCTGTATTCCGCTGGAGGCGATCCAGAGCCAGGGTGCGCAGTCGCGCGCCGACCTGTGCCAGCGCCTCAATTGCTCGGCGGCCGAGGATGACTTGGCGCTCCTGAAGGCATTGCCGGCGGAGGTTCGAAAGGAGTGGGAGCGGAAATATTTTCGGCCGAAGGCACCGGAGTCCTGGAGCAAAGATCCCGACGACTGGCTGGATAATCATAGCATCGAGGCGGTGCTGAAGCAGTACGAGGAGGCCGATCCGACATTTGTATCACTAGGTGCTGTGCCGATTGATTTCGCCGCGCCCGATCCGTACAGTAAGGATCAGAACAAGTGTCTGCTGCCCGAGTTCTGCAAGCTGAATTTGGCCGACCTGAGAGCAAAGGGGAAGCGGGGCGTCGGCATGGTGTTCAACCTGGATCCGCACTTTAAGGATGGTAGTCACTGGATCTCGATGTATGTGGATGTGAATGAGCCGGCGTGCTATTATTTCGACTCGTACGGGTATCCGCCGCCGAAGCAGATAAAGCTGCTGATGCAGAGTATCTGGAAACAGGATAACCGGTGCAAGCTGGCTTATAATGGTCGTCGGTTCCAGTATTCGGCCAGCGAATGCGGGGTCTACTCGATCTTCTTCGTATTGTGCATGCATTATGGCGTGAAGTTCAAGAGATTTGTCAAGCATCGTGTTAAGGACGATGTCATGCTCTTTTTACGCTCATGGTTCTGGAACGTTGATAACGTGAATGCGACTTAACAAGCAAGAACACCATTAGAGTAGAATGGACTCCGATAAACGACAGCTGTTTTTTTCGAGTCGAAATAAATCACTGTTGCTCTATAATTTACGCCGTGAGTTCGAACCCTTAGCGGCGCCTGCAAATGATCGGCTGGAGAAGACGCTGAATCACTATATGCGCGAGGTCTATACGGTTCAGGCGGAGCAGCCGATTCCGCTCATCAATCGTGAAGTGCTGAGCGCCACGAAGGACGACTTTAAGGAGTACTTGGCGCGGCCACCGAAGCGGCGGGTGGCTACTGAGGCTCCTGTCCCTGTCCCTGTCCCGGCGCCTGAGCCAGAGGTAATGTTCCAGGACACGGGGCGGGCACTCGAGCAGATGCAGAAGGACCGGCAGGAGAATAGGCCTGAGCGCCCCACTATACCCGACTTTAAGGTGTCCGAGGTGGACGACGGGCCATCACCCTTAGAGTTGTTCGAGATGGCGAAGCGGCTGCGCGAGCAGTCCATGCCTACGCCGCAGCCATCAGCGGCGATGAATATGCTAGAGCCGCTGCCCGAGACATTCCGTGAGCGGGCCATGCCACTGCAGACCGTCATGCAGAATACGCTCATTCGCGAGGACAGCCTCGTCCAGTACAAGGAGATCGAGCAAAATCTCTTTATAAATTCGGCGGATCGCGACTGGGCCCTGGACTCGCAGCTATCGATGAACCGCTACAATTTCACCGTCACGTTCGACCCCGCAAATAACGGCCAGGGTCCGACGACCACGCCGTCGAGCACGAAGAAATTCCGCAACATTGTGCGCATTGAGCTGGTGAAGCTGATTGTGCCGAAGGAGACGCTGGATGTGCTGCTGCAGCGCACGGATGCTACGCCGACCTATGCGACCAATATCCAGACCAATGTGCTGGCCTTCCCGTCGGTCGTGGTGCAGGTGTCCGAGCTGGACGGTAACAATTACGGGACGAACGACACATATAATCGTGCATTCGGCATTGTGCATTATGATGCCCAGTGGTCCGGCGATCCTTCGGGTCAGACGGCGATCAGCACTACGGCGACCTCGACGACGACGAACGGTTATGTCGCACTCATCCCGAAGTTCTTGAAGTGCCAGAAGGTGTACGAGCCGACGCCGCTAGCCACGCTGCAGAAGCTGTCGATCCGGCTGGAGCGCCCGGACTCGGGCACGCTGCTGAGCGGCGTTTCGGATGTGTTGGCCGTGTCCCGTATTCGCCTCGGCAGCGGCGTGGCGACGACGATTTATACTACTGCTGTGGCACCGTCGGCATATATTTTCGTGCAGACGTCGACCTACTTCAGCCGGTTTATGTGGGAGGCCGGCGATCGCCTTCGATTCAGCGCAGGCGCGACCGTTTCGGGCGCGGCTGCGACAACGACGGCAGTTGCTGCCATTATGCAGTACTTGAATGATAGCGCGGGACTACTTTTAGTGGGTATTGGTACAACCAGCAACAGTCTGGTCAATGTGGCGGATGGACCCAACTCGGTCGGCTACGCCAACGTGCTCATCTTCCAGAATCGGTTCAGCGATCCTGCGGCAGGCGGGACGACGCCATACAACTGGGGTACGGAGACGGACATTAATACAGCATTCAACGGCGGCACCTATTCCGGCAATACGATTAACCTTAACCATCAGGTACAGGCTGTCTTCCGTATCATAGTTCGCGATATGGATCCGGGAACAAAGTTGCGCCCAGATAATACATACTAAGCTAGTAGAATGTACTCGCTTAATGCAGGCAATCCATTCGGTGGCCTGCCAGGTACTACGGCAGATATGATGGAATTTGGCCAGAGGCGCTTTAACCCAATCATGGGTGTAATGTCGCCGATGAATATCCCGTACGCTTCATCCGGTACTGAGACGACCCGCCAGCTTCGCGCGGCGACAAATAATCTGGCTGTGCGCGCGGCAGATACCGGTGATGCGCTCGGCACGTATCCGATCTACAATCCGAATTCCGTGCCGGCGGACAACGATAGTGCACTGCGCCGCCTGATCACTAAGTGTGAATCGGTGAATACGGATAACTGCGCCGCTTTCGACGATCCCGAGTTTGCAAAGGACTGCGTCTTAGCCCACGAGCCAGGTACAAACAGTAAGGGTCAGGCACACAAGGGTGGATTTGTGCTTTTCCAAGATGACAAGGAAAGCATGCGCCGTCAGGCCGAGCTTGCCAAGTCATTCCCTAATTTCCGCGCCACTGTGGGTCAGCTGCCGCAGCCCGGCACCAACTACGCACAGCGTGTCTCCTACGATAAGGCGTCTTGTGCAGCGGTGAAGCGGCGGATCAGTTGCGAGACCGGCAGCACGTATGGCGGCCCGAATGAATGTGCCGTCTGCCAGAATGGCGCGAATAACAGGTATAGCTTATATGATGTGCGGCGAACTAACCCGTCACTCTTTCTGGTCGGCAATAATGCTTATATACTAGCCCATGCAAACGGCGCCGAGATATCTAGAGGCACGTTATCTGATCAGCCAAAGGAGGTTCGCTTGCCCGAAAATATTGAGGGCAAGAACCTAGTCCTAACTGTGAGCGGACCGGATAGCTCGTCGACATATGTGGCGGGATTTCTGCGGGGACAGACTGTTAGCGGGTTTAATCGCACCGACTTGCGCTTCCTGGTCTTCAATGATAGTGAGACCCGGACAAAGCCGCTTCTCGGTGGATCTGTGACTATGACATTTAGTACAGCTCTAAACAATGAGCAGCAAACAATGACTAAAATTCTGCCCGGTATTACGAAGAACAGAATGGTACTCAGCATGGTTATCCCGTATACATTTACGAACACGGATGATCCTGTGTCACGGGCATATTGCACAAATACGCCATTCACGACAACGGAGGCTGGCGCAACTGCAATGGGCAATGATGTCTGCTTTCAGACGGCGAACGGGCGCTCCACAGGCGCAAGCGGAGCGCAGTCGCTTGCGTGCCTCCAGGATCTCTGGATCCGCGGCGGTTGCACGGTGCAGGGACAGGACTATCCGGGCACGGAGGAAAAGGCGGCGGCGCTCCGTGCACTCGGCAGCATGAACACAATAAGCGCGGCCGTATACGATAAGGCGACGCGCGCAATCCTCGGCCGCAATCCTGACGGCAGCAAGTTCAGCAATAATCTGAACCAGGAGATCGTTGAGTGGAACCGGCATTCCGTCAGCTGCACGGGCAAGGCGATCGAGACGCCGTGCGACAAGTACAATGTCATTAACGGGCCGGTCGGCGATGACTGCCTCGCCTTCCTGTACAAAGACGAGAGCCGCTTCTACAATCGGTTCGGCTCGACCTATACTTCGCTGCCTGAGACAAGCTACGCAAGTTTGAAGCAGAAGGAGACTTTTGAGCGAAACTATCCGGGCCAATATATGCCGCAGCGCTGCACAGCGGCGGGCACCATGAATCCTGCGTCCTCCGCGGCAAATGCGGAGACGGCGAGAAGCAAGGGCGGTGTTTCTGCAATCCAGCAGTTCTACGATAATATTCACAAGCAGGCGAATGCTCTTGAGATGACGGATGCGCAGCGGCAGCAATATATGCAGCAGTGCTACGGTATCAATCTGGCGGCGGATACTCGCACACCTCAGTAAACATTATTTTAGTAGCATTCAACGTTAGTATGGAGCGATCGTTGAATCCTATCGAGAATTTTAGAAGAGGGACACGGTTTTTAGGGGGAAGGGAGGGGTTTCAAGCCGGCGGCACTCAGATACCGGATCCGGGCCCAGTAAGCTATCAGGGCCCCGGCCCAGCAAACTATATTTATGATCCGTCAAATGCCGATGTAATCAATAAAAAAATTTCTAATACCCAGGATTATCGTGAGCGCTCGACATTTATCAAGGTCTTCCCAATTTGCGGAACACCGGGTTATTTTAGTTTACAGTCGTCACTAAATGACCGGCTATATCTGTGTGCCTACCCTAAGGGTAATGAAGTTGTGGCGCGAGTGATTGGAGTGGACAACACGATCGAACTGACGAATGCGGCATGCTGGCGGGAGATTCCATGCACGGAAGCAAATACTGTGAAGCTGGAAAATAAGGGGTACCCTGGGTTGTATATGACTGCAGACGGCAAAACTATCACCGTGATTTCCGGCGCCGAGAAGGATAAGGCTTGCTTTCTGAAATCGCCGGCAAATACGTCGCCATCTGTAATATTTCCGAAAGTCCCTAAAAGTCTAAGCGATATGGAAGTAAGGGATGGCTGGAATTTATCAGATGATCGTCGAACCTTTGGAAGAAATCCCTCGTATGAGTTGGATCCTACGTATACACGGACGTGGCAGGAATGTGCCGAGAAGGCACTGATTGCGCCCGATGCAAATGGCTTTGTATTTATTAAGCCAGGTGATTCATTTGGTACCTGCCGCACAAAGGTCGGCGGATATTGGGACGAAAATAGAACCGCTATCGACGCCGAAAATCATAAGGGGTCACTGATAAGCGGAATATTTAACTAAGGGAATAATCATGAATTAGAATATGATTTACCGTTAGATGCATCATTCGGTAAATCCTATTGGGAATTTAACAAGGGGTGTCCGGCTTCTATCTCCTACAGATGTTCGGGAGAGATTTACAAAGGTCGGTAATAAATCATTGGCAGAACGAGTTGGCATGGAGGGCTTCGGGTCCAACAGCTTCGCTGAGGGCTTCGGCTCCAACAGAGCCTTGGTCCATAGCTTTGCTGAGGGCTTCGCCGCAGCCGCGCCGGCGCCCGAGGCAGATCAGATTTTCACCGGCGGCGGCCTATTTTCCCTTCGTGGGCCAGGGCGAAATAATTTCCTGTGTGCCGACAACTTCCGAGTCGTGAACAGGCCGTTCGAAAATACACCTGATTTTCGTGCCAAGGCGACATTTAGCAAGGTATTTCCTATTTGCGGCACGAAAGGCTATTTCAGTCTACGTCTAGTCAGTGCCCCGGCATTGTACCTTGTTGCCAATAACGGAAATGTGGAGGTCGGGCCAGTCGATTCCATTATTTCCACGCAAAACTCTGCGTGCTGGCAGACCGTGAAGTGTGGAAGTGAGGAGAACGCAGTGTCACTGACCAATAAGGCATTCCCTGGCCTAGTCCTAACAGTGGTCGATGATAATACAATTAGGATGTTGCAGTCGTCTGGAAGCGGCGAGAAGGTCTGCATCTCGGAGGAGCGGGGGCTTTCCTCCTATGCAGGAACCCCGTACCCTCGTCCACCAATACTGGCAGACTTTGAAGTACGGAATGGCTGGCTTCTGTCAAATCTGAACCGAAAATTCGGGCCAACACAATTTCGATCCTACGAACTGGATCCACGGACAGCACGTACATATCAGGAGTGCGCGGCTGAGGTGGCGAAGCACAGGGAGGCGAACGGTTTCATCTTCTTGCCTGAGGGCTCGTATAGCGGCAAGAACTGCCGCATTATGGCCGGCGGTTTCTGGCCGCTAAAACCCATGCCGCCAGGAAATGAGAACCGTGTAATTAGTGGCCGTGTTCGGGGTACGGCCGCGCAGACGGAATACCGTGATCCGATCGAGTCCTTCGAGATTCGTACTGGCTGGGGCGTGAAGGATATAAATACTCGAGTTGGTGCAAACCCGTCGTATGAATTGGACCAGCGCAACACGCCAACGGCGGAGGGATGTGCCGCAGAGGCTTTGCGTGATCCACGCGCCAACAGTTTCATTTTCATTCCAGGCGACAAGCTGAACTGCCGTGTCAAGGTCGGTGGATTTTGGCCAGAGAAACAGTCAGAAGTCCAGGCCACATTTACGGCAGGCATTCTTAAGAAGTAGACTATTGGAGAGAATGCTGTGAATTATGAAGCAAATATCTTATATACCTGTAGATGTTTCGTCAGCTATATGAGGGATTTAATGCTGAGCTTCCGGCGTCAAGAACTCAGTTGAGCCGTGAATTCAATTATACTGCACCCGGTTCTATCCGGGCGCCTGCTGGTGCCGCCGACAATGCATTGACACCAGAAATGCTGGATCTCATGAACTACGCACGCCGTGAGCAGGTGCAGCAAGATCTTCAGAAGGCGACGAATATGGCCGTGAATGGCCAGTTTGCGGGGCCGTGGATGAAGGGATTCGCTAACCGATTCCTGGGATTCCAGGTGCCGCAGGGACTGATTCAAATGCAGAATCAATGCCAGGCCAAGTCATTAAATGATATTATTGCCGGCTATGATTCGTCGAAGGAATATAATTGCGGCATAATGTATGACGCCAACACGGATACACTTTTAGCGAATAATGGTATCGGCCGTGGATATCTGGGGACGCGCGCGGGGCCGCTGCGTAATATTCCTGGATTTAGCCCGGTGCCGTCTGGCACATGGGACAATAATGGCATTGCGACGAAAAAGAGCGTCGACGTTGCGCGTTGCGACACCATTCGGTCTTGCGCCTCACTTGCAAATAGTCCGTATGCATCGTCCTGTGCCTGGTGCAGTGACAATGATCGGGCGATCCCTGTTAACAGCAGCAAGGTTCCGCTCTATAATGATGTCGGTCTGACCTGCGCGTCAAATAAGATAATTGGCCGCACTGACACATGCCCTGCTGCCTCGCCCGCCGCCGAAGCCGCAGCGCGCATGGATTCATCTGGCAATGTCTGCGAGGACTTCAGACTCACGCGAGCCTGTATTATCCGACAGGCACGCGAGGCCGGTTGCGTCAATGATGGCAGCCTCATTACTGCTCTCACTGCAGGTACCAGTGCAACGGAGTACAATGATGCCTTGAAGAACAATCAGGCATTCCAGCTCTATCAGACGCGCGCGGCGAACGGAGGAACACCACTTTTAGGGCAGATGTTTGCCGCCGGCAATGCGACCATGCAGGCGGTGCTCGACAATATACAGGCGCTAAAGGTGGAGGCGCAGAAGACGGATGGCTCTGCGCTAAATATGGCGGCGCGTGATCTCTGTTTACAGCGCGACGCGATCGAGCAGTTCGATTTCTGCGCCGAGGATATTCAGGCAAACCGCAGCGGACCTTTCACGCTCAAGTGTCTACAGCAGTCATTCCGCCTGAAGGGCGGCCAGGGCGCGGGGGCACGTTACCCGACGGCGGCAAACAAGGCTCAGTATGATGCCAACTTTGCAAACTGGGCCGAGGTGAACGCATATTTCGACTATTTGAAGCAGCAGACTGAATCCACCGATGTCACGGTTCAGGAGAGGGCTCTCCGTGATTTCCTCGGCGTGAAGCGCGAGTCACTGTATGCACCGCAGCTGCGTTACTACCCTAACTATGAGGTGTACAACTTCAGCAGTGCGAACAGGATTGCCACTGGTCTAGACGGGCTCTTCATCGGCAGAAACACTCGCGAAGCGATTAATGGCGCCGGCGAGGAGGTGAACGGCCTGCCGAACTTCGACTCGATCAACTTCCCTAATGGTAAGGTGACGCAGTTCGATGCAACGTCAATGGCTTCGTTCGTGCTTCTTATGGATCTGCGCCCGCAGCAGACCCAGAGAGTGCAGTTTGCATTCACTGCAAAGGACGGCGTTGTTCTTACTGTCAACAAGGACATGCTGAACTATTCACGTGACCTTATCCGCAACGAGTCCGAGGATTTCCGCCGCAATGAGCAGCGAATCGCGCCTGCATATATTTATAACAATGAGTGCACGACACTGGCCGCCAAGGGGAATAACCGCGTCAAGGTCTACTGGAACAATCAGTTCGCAAACGGGCTGAAGACCTTTAAGATGATGTACACGGACTGCAATCAGGGTGGAAATGCTGTGCAGGCAAAGCTGATTCCCAAGGAGTGGATCAGCTTAACGCAGGAGACGGATGCGCCGATGCTGTCATTCGAATACTCGTCTGGAAACGGGTTCAGCGAGAAGCGTTTGCCCGAGTTCTTCCCTGTGACGATGAACTCGGTGGTTTCGGTTATCGAACGGTCCAACTACGATGACACAAATACCGATCTGGACAAGATCAACCATCCGTTCGTCTCCTTCACGGGCACATCATCCACCCTTAGGGTGAATAAGTTTATCCACGGCCTTGCATTCAAGGCCATTACGGTGGTGTTTAATGTGTCACAGACGGTTTCCACAGGTGTAATATTATCATACAACAATCTGAGGATGTTTATGCGCGGTGCCAACAATCTTGTTATTAGCACAGGGACGGGCGCAGAGAAGGTATTCCCGATCCAGGTCGGTAAGTGGTATATTGCCGTCATACGGATTAACGGAAATCAGACGTTCCAGAGAAATCAGCTGGATCTGAATGTCATACCGCTCCGAACTGCCAGAACACAGGCAAGAGAGTCGTCCCTCTTATCTGATACACAGAGCATCACTGTGCAGAGAAATAATATCGTAAATGTACTTAACAATGACCCGATCAATAGCAGCATGTTTGTCCTGGGTAGCAACAGTCAGATGAGCGGCCCGACAATGAGTATTGGCTCGCTGCGCATCTATGACCAGAATATCACGGGGGCGACTGTTGCGAAAGATGCACGCAACAGCTTTGCGCGGAACTGGTATGATTAAACGCTTAGGCTCGGTATTCGGCCTTCATATCCTCTGAAAGTTGTACCGGTAGGTACCGACCTTTAGCGGTGATGGGATTCTTAAAGAGGCGCGCGACCGGGCGTTTTAATGCGCGGTCCGTCAGCTCATAGACGAGATACATATTCGGATTGTTGAGCTCCTTGTCGACCTCGAACATATATTCGCGAACATCGGTGGTGCCCGGTAATTTTAGGCTGATTTTCGGAACTTCGCGTTTCAGGCCGCCGACTATCGCCGCCGGGCCAGCCGCCGCCGCAGCCGCAACAGGTACAACCCGCTCCTCAATCTTTGATTTATCGATATCCTCCTTAATGTCAGGCTGCATCGCCACCTCGGCCGGATTACCCTCGATGCCCGTATAGCACGCCAGCTCCTCGTTCTCGCCCGAGTTCAGGACGCAATCCACCGCCGCCTCCTTTATGATTTTCAGGAAGCCCTGGTTCAGCTTCCGCTTATTCATCGAAATCTGCAACACCTTATTGTCACTGGTCAGAGTTCCCTGCCCCTCAGGGTTCTTGTCGCGAATTTTAAGGGATTGGATGATCCGCTTATCGTCCTCGGGGGCGAAATGCATGTAATAGACGAACACCTGCACATTGCGCTGCTCCCGCGGAACCTCGGCGTGACTGCAGATACGCACGGCGCGGCCCTTCACCTGCTCGAGACGCACGTCATTCCAGTACGGCTCCATGATGTGCACGGCGCGGACGAATTTTAGGGAGATGCCCTCTGCGCCCGCGCCCGTGATACCGATCACCTTGCAGATTTCGCCGTTCTTGTTGCCGAGCTCCTCGTAATTCGCCGCGCGCATCACGGCCTGGATTTTCGGCGGCAGCTGGCTGATCCGACCGTTAAAGAGATCGAGAATGATCTTGCGCCGCGCAGGGCTCTGTTCGCCCGTGAAGAACATGAAACGCTTATCGCCGCCGGCCTTTTTCATGGAGGCCTCCGTCTCGGGCGTGAAGGCCGGATCCGCCTCCGAGGCCGTGAACTCGATATGATGGTAGCCGTTTGCCTCGAGCACGTAGCCGAAGATACCGAGACCCTCGGCGCGCATAAACTGACTGTAAATGAGACATGAACCCGGCGACTGCTCAGGATGATTAATTGTGCGATACATGGCGGCGAACTTCGGGCTGTACTTCTCCAGATTGGAATCCGCGGGGCCATCCACCTTCAAATACATATCCTTCTGGGCGCGCAGACGGGCCAGCGCCTTCTGCAGGCGAATTTCGTACGGCTCGATCCGACCGGCGCCGCCGGCGCCCTCGCCCTCCTCTTCCAAGGAGATGCCGGCCGCAGCCGCCTCCTGTGCCGCGTCACGCAGAAACTTCACGACAATGGGAGGCGGAGGTGCTTCGGCTCCCGCTCCCGCTCCTGCACCCTCCTCGGCCGCCGGCACCTCCTCCTCGACCGCCGGCACAGCCACCGCCTCTTCCGCGGCCACCTCCGCCACCTCCGCGGCCTCCGCTGCGCCATCCTCATAATCATCCTCCGCGATCACCTTATTCATCGGAGCATCATCCAGCTCCGCCGCAGCCGCCGCCTCCGCCTGCTTCTTGAGAGACCGGTACGGGCGCGGAATTGCACCAGGGAATGCGAAGTTGCACGCGGCACGACTGTTAAAGCGGTAATTCGCCGTCGACCCAGCCTTCTCGATATCCTCATACGGGTTCACCTCACCTGCGCCCGTGAGCTCAGCCGGCGACTCCGCCAGCTCCTGGACACGCCGCCGTGTATAATACTGTAAACTATATTCGCTGAAACGGATCGGCACAATAGTCTCCTGCACCTCGGGCATCAGCTCCGGATCCGAACCCTTATAGTATGACACAAGGCCATAGAGCCGCTTCTTCAGCGTCGGCACATTGATCGCCTCCAGCGTCTCCGTATCCACAAAATACTTGTTGAACTCCTGCGGATTCACGGGGAACAACGGATACGAGATCAGCTCGGGCGCCTTCGGGAAATCGATCGCCGCCATAGCCGCCTTCGCCTTCGCCATCAGCTCCTCGGCCACGACCGCCGGCCCCTTCTGCCCCTCGGCGCCCAACCCGTCGCCGTCACGATCCTCCTTTAAGCCCAGGAAGTCCTTGGCCCCGTCGAGCACCTTGACGTAGCCGTCGAGGAAAACAGTTAGGGTAATTGTAGTGTGCACCTGATCCGGCTTGGCCTCGAAGAAGTCGATGCGTGGATGCGCGGCGGCGATCTCCTGAACCACTTTGATGGCGGCGGGGTCGCGATTCCGCATAATCAGCTTGGCGCCGTGAATGTAGCCGCCGATCATGTTCATCAGTGGGCCGATCTCATCGGGGAAGTTCATGAGCGGTGTGCCACTGAGGCCGATCACCTTACTGTTCTTCGCCTCCGCAATCAAGCGATACAGAAGGAAGCCGCGCTTATAGTTGCGCGCCATTGCGCAGAGCCGCGGCTTCCAGCGATCGGGCGTGACCGGCTCGGGCGGCACAAGACGCGGCCGGCCACCGCGCGTCGGCAGCTGCTCCATGTAGCCGTGGATGTTGTTCTGCATGAGACGACTCAGATTGTGAATCTCGTCCACGATGATGACCGCATTATCGAATGGCCCGGGTGCACCAGGATTTGCGGCGGCATCGCACACCATCTTTTTGAGCTTGCTCGGTAAAATACCGTTATAGTTGATGAAGGTGACCCGGTTCTCAAGGATCACGTGGATCTGCTCGCGGATCTGGGTCTGTTCGACGGACCCTAAGGATGCGTAGTTCGACGGCTTTGTGAAATCGGGAACCCAGATGCCCTTGGCGGCGCGGGCCATCACCTTATTGTCAATGTAGGCCGGCGGAATACCGAGCACCGTCTCCGCGAATGTGCGCGTGACCGGGTTCATCTCGAGGAAGACCCAGTGATTGTCGACGCGGAAATGGCGGAAGCCGCAGAACGAGATCTGAGCCTGGAAGTTGCCGCGCAGCGATCCGGGCGTCATGATGATGATCCGCTTGCCGCTTGCGCCAAAGAGGGCCTCTGCGGCGGCGATGGCGGAGCAGGTCTTACCGCTGCCGAGGCCGTGATACACTAAGAGTCCACGATAAGGGGTGGCGCCGCGCAAATACTCGCGAATGAACTGCTGGTATTTGAGCACCTGGAGGTCACTAAGGGTGGAGCACTTGTTCGGGTCAAACTTGGTCGGATCACGCGGGGCGAGCGTGAAATTGGCGGCCTCTTCGCCCTCATCGGCGAAGGTATTGTCGAAGAACTTGACGAAGCCGCGCCGTGTGGGTGGCACAAACGCCGGAGGGGGTCGCGCAATAAGGTACTTAGAGTCGTGAACCTCGGTCTTCTCCTCGGCGCGATAGGTGGCCATCACCGGATTCACCTTATCTTCTGCGGCCAGCTGCATGGCAAGCATCTCGACTTTCGTAGGGACTTTGCGCTGAATCTTGAGAGGGCCTGGGGGTGGGGGCGGGGGCGGCGGTGCAGCAGCAGCAGCAGCAGCAGCCTCTTCAACGGCCACAGCACGCTTAATCTTTAGGGGTGGTGGAGGCGGGGGTGCCTCTGCGGCAGCAGGAGCTGCTGCGACCTCCTCCACAACAACAGGAGCTGCTGCAGCAGCAGGAGCCGCTTGAGATCCCGCACCTGCGGGTCCCGCTGCCAGCGTCTCACCATTAAAGGTCTGCGGCGCAGCCTCCGTCGGATTGATCGCCAGTTCCATCGGTGTCGGCGGTACAAGTCCAGGCGGTGCCACAGCGGCCTTCTGATTCGCATTTGCCAGTGCACCCCTCTTCTTTTTCTGAAATCCCTTCTTGACGGGAATCTGATCCATCTACTTTGATCGAACAATTAGGAGTATTAATAAAACGCCTAATTGTGCGTATTGGAGATAATATAGCCTTAGCATGGCTGCACAGGCCACGAGAGAAGGGTCGACGGTGCAGGTCCGCAGCACGGCGGCGCGGCAAAATGCGGCGTCTGATTATAGCACTGTTTGCACGGCGGCGTGTACATAGAAGACGGCGGGTACTGCACACAATTACAGGTGCTCCAGTAAATACCCTGCGGCGGCGTCGTTGCCGGTGTATTATTGCAGCAAACTGCGGCGCCGGCACGTCGGAACATCACACTGTCATAGCTGATTGTATTATAGTTCCCCTGACTGGCCTGGCTGCTGGTATCAAGCCGACTTTTACCGTAGTCCGAGGCGGCAATGGACGGCGGATTCGGCACAGTGGGGCAGTTCGTGCACGGCGCCGGCTGAATATTCGACGCGCTCAGCGGAGCCACAAAGCCGGCATATGCGGCGATGAACTTATTGTTCCGGGTTATCATCGAGCTATCCTGCGGATTTCCACGATTCAGATATACTGTCGCCTGCTGCCGGCGCATTTCGATCAGCTTACTGGCATTCATTCTATTATTACTTTTCGAATTGAGATAGCGCCAGTCGGCTCGCCTCCTGCTCCGCCTCCTTAATGTTACGACTCGTGGCCTGCGCCAGCACCTTGCCCGTTGGATCCACCACACCCATCGTGAATACGCGGTCGTGTGGCGGGCCCTCGACGGCCACCTCCACGTACTTCGGCGGAATATGATACTGCGCCTGGAAGAGCCGCAGCAGCTGATCCTTATAGTTGGTGTCCTCGTGGATCAGCTGGGCAAAGTCGATGTGCGCCTCGAGCAGATTCGTGATCCAGTCATAACACACCTGGAAACCCTTACCGGGCTCGTCTTCCTGTGAATAGAGGGCGCCGATCCAGGCCTCGAGCGCGGACCCGAGCATCCGAAGATTCTTGCGTCCGTCGCACACCTCCTCGACGTGCCGGCTCATGACGATCCACTGGTTCAGGCCGGCGTCGCGGGCCAGGCCGCCGAGCTTCTTATTGTTCACGATGCGGGTGCGCATGCGAGTATGGAAGCCCTCGCCCATGCCCGGATAGCGGCGAACCAGATAGGTGGCGACGATGCAGCCCAGAATGGAGTCACCGAGGTACTCCAGCTCCTCATTGTCCGCGGGGCGAAGAGGCAGGCAGTTCTCGGGGCGCTCAGCCATCGGCATCGGCCTTCCGGTCTCCGATTGCTCGGCCCACAGGTCAGGGCGATCCACATACGACTTGTGAACACAGCATTGCTGGAAGAGCGCAAGGCTCCGCACTCGGCCGCGCCAATTGTAGCGCCGCAGAATGCGGTGAACATCCGCCAGCTCGATCTCCTTATTGTTCGAGTTCCAGGGATTGAATACCTTTGGCTGGACGGC
>JACCDO010264224.1_pt1 | contig 18066 bp, 12 predicted proteins | sample 7446101 | NCBI WGS metagenome assembly JACCDO01 (sample SAMN15323440, study PRJNA562643) | freshwater metagenome | isolation source: river surface water | place: USA:Blue River Watershed | collected 2017-08-16 | reverse complement strand
GCGCAGCAAAGCGAGAGATAAAAGCTTCTTCATTAAATTACGAATTGTATAATAAGTTGTATGGTTACTTTCTAGCTGGTTTCTTCTTAGGTCTGTCGTCCTCCTCCTCTTCATAGGACCTCTTCTTGTCGGCAGCCTTGGCGTCACGCTCTAACTCATCCCAATCTTTTCCTTCTTCAGAGAGATCTGATTCATCGTCGTATTCATCGCTGTCGTCATCCTCCGACTCGTACTCATCACTATCATCACTATCATCGCTTTCCTCTTCGCTTTCCTCGTCACTACCTTCACTGAAAGAGCTATCATCCTCTTCTTCTTCCTCCTCGTCCTCACCGCCACCTCCGCCTAGACCTAACTCTAGGAAGAGCCAACCTGGTGGCTTGGCTTCACCGTCGTCGAACTCATCAGAGTAGAAGACGCCGTCAGCAATCATGTCCTTGACACTCTTCATGACATCTGCCCACTTGAAGGCCTGCCCCATTGTGAAGGTGATCTCGACCAGGTTCAGCCAGTCCTGGATGACCTCCAGGTACTTCATGTCAATGGCCAGGATGGAACGCGGTGGGATGTCGTAGTTTTTGAATATAAAAACCAAGTCAAAATTCTTTGTTGTGTAAGTAACGCGCTCGAAGTGCACGTGTTCCACCTCGGATAACGAGATAACAAACTGCGGATTTTCCGTTAAGTTGACTAAGCAATGCGTGGTAGGTTGCACGAGGACCATTTCACGGTGACAAGTTCCTTCGAACGAGGACTTGCGGAAAGGAACGTCGACTTGCAGGTTGAAGTCGTAGTGAGCCGCCACCTTCTCAACTTTTTGACAAAATTCTTTAAATGCTAAATTCAACCGTTTCTTCATTTCACGTTGCTTTTGCTCGTCATCCAACTCATCTGGATCGTAGCTGGAGCGCTTGGAGGCCTCGAGGTTCTCACTTGCATCGATGACTTCCGTGTAGAATTGGACGTCGACGTGCTTCTTCTTGCCTATCATGATGCCGTTCTTCAAGTGGAAGTGAACCAATACGAGCGTGGTGCGATCACATGGTTGGTAGATGCAGTGCTTGACGTTGTCGTACATGATGTCCAACTGTTCTCCTTTACTGGATGTGAATCTCAAGCCATTTTGGTGAGCTTCTAACATGCCAGTGCACTTTCTACTGCTACTCATGTTGGGGCGCATGGTTACATCTACTAATTTAGGTGTGCGCTGATCCTTGATCTTGATCAGTTTGGTTTGGACAACAAGGTCTTTCTCCTGTTCAACCTTTTGCTGTCTCGCACGAACTCTCTTCTTCAACTCCAAGTACTGTTGATGGACGGTGTTGAAGTTGCGACCGCCGAGTGAGCGGTAAGTAATTTCCTTCACGAAGGTGTACTGATTGCCGTGCTTCACTATCAATTGCTGCATATTTTTGTCGACTTCTTTAGGCAACGATGCGCCGGATGTGTAGAAGTTAATACGCATGTACACCGTCTTTTCGCCCTCAGGTGCGGTGATATTCTTGATAGTAGAGATGTGGAATGGAACGGGTTGTCCATTGATAGGTAGTAGAAGACACTCCTTCTCCATGTCCACCCGTAATTGCAGGGGATGTGTGTCTCGGGGGTATTCCTCACTGCTGCGGTAGACGCTTAACTCCACAGCTTCAGCCACCTTCTCGTTACTCACAGTCTGAGTGCCGTCGTCGCCAGCTTCCATGCGTCGTCTAGCATCGTCAATCTTTTTCCTCATAATATCTTGCTGTCGTTGTGCTCTTAATGCTGCAGCTTGTTCGGTGGCAGATTTCTCTTCTTTGGATCTTGCACTTCGACGAACACCGTCTTCAGCACTACCTTTCTTACTATTCTTGGCGTCTTCATCGCCCTCCTCGTCCTCGTCGTCATCCTCGTCCTCGTCGCTGCCTTTGTCATCGAGTTTGTAAGATATATCTGAGAATTCTTTGCTGCTTTTGGTGAGTACGTCAGGCACGCCTTCACGTTGAATCAACATGGTATCGCCGATGAGTAGTGAGAATACTTTCAACTTTTGCATACTTGCGGATGACTTGGCAGTGTCCTCAGGGGTAAGAGGCACGTTTTGAAAGCCAACCGATAGACAGAATAACATTCCCTCTTGGAACTTGGTGGTGTTGGTACCGTTCAAGACTAGTGTCGAGTCTCTAAATTCCAATCCGATTGCAAAGCCAAGCGACTTGGGTAAGTATGCGACTAGATTCTTATCTTTATCTTCCAAGTACTTCTTCGCTGCTTCGTAAACATTTTTCATTTCATTGCCAGGCACCATCTGCTCCATACAATGGTCGTACAGCTTCAATAATATGGCATATGTCTTTTCAACTACTGGAGGTACATCTACTAAGTATGTACGAGATACGTTTGCACAGTAATACTTGTAGCGAGCACCAAGTGAACATAGTATAATGTCTGCAGCTAAGTGATCGTCATTTGACGCAGCACTGACCTTGATGTCATACTTACCACCGGATTGAATGATGGGGTCGTAACACGACTCGATCAGATCGGGTGACACTCTCAAGCCTAGTTTAGTTGGATCTTGCATTATTGCTTGTAGCTTTTCACTAATTTTACTATGTTTAATTTTAGTTTCCTTGTCAATTGACTCTTCCATTTCACTGACAAAACCATGCTTCAATACTTTGTTAGTAAACACTGACGCCTTTTTACAATTATCTAATTCTTCTTCATCTTTAACGCACAACAAAAGTCCTAAACCATTCGATGCATCAACTTTCTCAATAAGTCCTTTCTCTAGCTTATCCAACCAAGTTGTTATAAATGCACCTTCAGGGACTGGTTTCAATGGTATACCAACTTTGCCACCATTGGATCTAATGGTATTGATCAAGTTGTTCATGGAAACGTCATTGTCCTCCTTCCCACCATCTTTATCGCTTTTTTTAACAATATACTTTATTTCAACAGTACTATTACCTTTTTCACGTAAATTGCGATCTAAAATATCAATTTTCTTTTGACTCGTCATGACATAGAGCACATTCTTCTTGGATATAAGCATGATAGTGTCTGATATCTCAATGCCAAAGAGGTAGTAATGCAGCGATGTCGCCTTTGAGTAAGTAAGCTGCTCATCACTGCTAGTACCACTTAGAATACACAAAATATCTGCATTATTGTACACGGCTTTGCTACCCTGCCAGTGGCTTACGATTCTTTCCAATCGAGAGTAGAACTGCGGCGCATTGATGGATATGTCGCTCATTTTTTTTGAATATATATTTTGAATTACATGGTCACTAGTAGGGTTGGACTGCGGCCTATGGAGGAGACCCATTAAAAAGGTAGAAGCACACTAGAATAGGAGTCGGTAGTGACTGCTGCGGTGTTAGTCACGTATTTCATTAGAATTACAATATTTACAAAATCACTCTTATGTATGGCGATGAAGCCGGTAGACATCATTGGCTTTCCCAACCAAGATATTATCAATTAATCGCACAGAACCCAATCGAATGGCAGAAGACAAGACGCAGCCAGAAGCACCAGAAACGCTATCTAACTCCGTCATGTCTAGATGAGAAGCGACTGAAACATACTCGACATTTGTCACTAGCTTTTCCGTTTTCAATATGGCTAGAGCTGTATTTACAAGTTCTTCTCTGGTAACTTTCCTATTGACGTCTTTCATGCATAAATCGTGCGCGGCCATGAGCGCTCGGTACAATATATTTGCAACTGGCCTTTCGGTTACTTTATCTAAGTATGTATTTCTTGAACTCAATGCTAGTCCGTCTTCAGCACGTATGGTATCACAGACTTGAATATCAACGGGAATGTTAAGATCTGTCACCATTCTTTGAAGTAGGATACACTGAGATATATCTTTTTGGCCAAAATACGCAATACTTGGTTGGACAATATTAAATAATTTTGTTACTATAGTAGCAACGCCACGAAAAAAATCTGGTCTTGCTTTTCCTTCCAGTATACTACTGAACTGAACTGGTTCTACATGACACAAACTGTTGTGTCCAGGCGGATACATCATATCTCTTGTCGGCACAAATACACAATCAACACCAGCATCATCAAGCATTTTTAAATCACTTTCTAATGTTTTAGGATATTTATCAAGATCCTCTCCCTTAGAAAACTGTGTTGGATTCACAAATATTGATGCCACAACAATGTCATTCTTTCCTCTCGCTATTTGTGCCAATGAAGCATGACCCAAGTGCAACGCACCCATGGTTGGAACGAATCCAATTGTCGCATTACTTGTGACATTCTTTCGGTATTTTCTCATTTCTTCTATCGAATTAGCAACATGAAGCAGCCTCCTTGTGCAAGGCGCAGTAGCCCTCCATCGATGGCTGAGAAGCATCACTTCGAATCTCCGAATTCTTTCGGTAGGTAATTTTACCATCGCCAAATCTGTCGGCCCCACTGCTGTCGATGCTGCTGCCGCCGACGTGCGCAAGTAAAGAACAAGTTTGAATGCAGCGTAAAAAGCACCGAAAATTGTGTCACTTATTCGGTTTCGCGTGATGTTTAAGGCGTGGATCTTCATTGGGAGACATCATGGTACCGGTATAGAATGAGTCACTCGGAGCTGACTGTGGGTGACACGTACTTAGGAAGTACCAAGAAATCATGTTGCGGGTGCTCTCATGGCTAATACTGCTACTGCTATGCAGCAGCTTTGCGACTGGATTCCGATTGTTTATGTCAACAACCCAAACAAGAAGCTCTCCTCAAATAAAGGGATCCTCTAGTGGTGCTGTGATCGAGCTCAAGGATGTGTGTATTTCCATAGGAAATAACGATATATTAACCAATGTAAACTGGCAAATACTACCAAAAGAGCGATGGGCGTTAGTTGGACGAAATGGAGAAGGTAAATCTACGCTATTAAAAGCGTGTTTATTAAACTACATGAGTAATGAAATGATAAGTGTGAGATCAGGGGAAATATTGATGTCACAGCAACACAGATTAGGCTATTTAGAACAGAAGGGTGTATCAGGATCAACGCTGACTGTCAGGCAAGAAGTAAGTTCACGCATGGAACGATTATCAGCTGCTACGAAAAAACTTGAGTATGCAGAAAAAATTGTATCTGAAGGCGATACTAGTGAAGAAGCATTGAAGCTGTTAGAAGATGCAAGCATCGAGTTCGAAACCGCCGGAGGATACACCGTTGAGCAGAAGATATCTAACGTCTTGAAAGGTCTGGGGTTTCTGCCTGAAGATTATGATAGACAGTGTTCGGAGTTTTCTGGTGGATGGCAAATGAGGATTGCTTTAGCACGTTTGTTGCTGTCTGAACCCGATTTATTACTGCTTGACGAACCTACAAACCATCTGGATAAGCCCGCTCGCGATTGGTTGTCGACGCACCTTTCAAACTACGATGGGACGTTATTATTAGTTTCCCATGATGAAAATTTACTTAAAACAGCTGTTACTTCTATCGCCGAGGTACAGAAAGGTGATGTGCAACTGTACAAGAGCAGGTCTCACGATCAGTGGCTTACTGAGAGAGAAGAGCGCGTCAAGTCAGCTCTTGCAGCATATGAAGCCAATCAACGAGAAATTGCACGGCTTCAAGAGTTTGTCGATAGATTTGGCGCCAAGACTATGGGTGCAAGTCTAGCGCAATCAAAGCTAAAAGCCATTGAAAAGCTGGAGAACGCATCTCCGGAAGCACCGAAGACGAATGTTGATGGACCGCCACCGAAGCTAGTGCTACCACCTCCACCGCGCGGATCGAAGGTGCTTCTTACAATCACCAACGGATCCGCCGCCTGGCAGAACAAGAAGATTCTGGATAACATCAATCTAACCATCGAGAGAGGTTGGAGAATCGCAGTCCGAGGCCCAAACGGCTCCGGCAAATCCACACTGTTTGCGACTATAGCGGGCGAGTTGCCCTTGTCCACCGGATCTAGAGTCACTGGAGATGGTCTAGAGCTTGGAATATTCAAACAAGATCTCGCGCAAGAACTAGACCAGTCGCTTTCAGCCGTTGAAGTGGTAACTCAGCATGTAAGAGCGCGAGATCCAACAATTTCTGATGAGAAAGCGCGCACTGTTCTTGGTTCATTGGGTCTTATAAAGGAAAAAGGAGTTCGATTAGTTGGCATGCTAAGTGGTGGTGAGAAGGCCAGAGTCGCACTTGCTTGCTTTGTCCTTATGCCACATAACTTGCTGCTACTCGACGAGCCATCGAACCATCTCGATGTGCAGTGCATTGGCTCGCTAACGGATGGCATCAAAAAGTTCACTGGTACAACAGTAGTGATATCCCATGACAAGCCGTTCCTCGAAGAATTTGATCCTACTCACGTGCTCACTGTTCGTGACGGCAAAGTCACACTAGAAGAGCGAGGATTGAGGGAGGAAGATTGGAATGATTTATTGAACTCGCGGGAATCCAGCAACAAGTTTAATCCCCCTTCTAACGACGGCGCCAAGGCAGACAGCAAGTCAAATGCACCAGCAAAGACTGCAGCTGTAGAGAGCAAGCCAGCAACAACAGCAGCTAGTTCATCAGGTAAAAAGAAACCCAATAACCAGAGAATTGGTAAGATTGAGAGTCTTTTGGAGAAGTATGAAGCTGAAGTGGCCAGTCTTGATTCCGATATGCTGAATAACGGCAGAAATAGAGACAAGCTATACGAGCTGCAGAAAGAAAAGAATTCGTTACAGGAAAAGATTGATAAATTATACAAAGAACTAGAATCGCTATAAAATTGTACACTACTGTTTATAAGAAATGTAAAATTGCTACACCACCTTCTCTAACTCAAGGATATGCTTATTCAACAGCTCTTCACTTGCACCAGCAAATTTAGCAATTTCTTTTTGGTTATTCATGAATATAAAAGTTGGAACTGAACGAATGTTGAAATCTTGAGCCACTCCACCGAGTGTATCTACATCAATCTTGAGAAAGGATATCCCAGTATGTGCCTTGCTCAGTTTCTCGAATACTGGCGCAATCATCTTGCAAGGCGGACACCAAGCGGCGGTGAAATAAAGTATCTTCTTGCCCGCCGCCTTGTGCACGGATGCAAAGGCTGCATCATCGCCTAGAATTTTAACCGAAAATCGGCGGATTATTCCTCGACTAAACAAGCGATTCATCCTTGAAGCTCTTTCCTTCTAGATTTTCCTTGTTCTTCTTCCGATCAGCAGACTTGGTTCCGGTACCGTCTAATGAGTAGATCATCCACTGAGTTCGCTATGTTTGAGCTCGCACAACGCGCAGTTAAGGCAGAATGCTCACTGCCGCAAGTTGTAGCACTAATAATCGCGCACTAATCAGGCAGGAATTGAAGCTTTTTAACGGGTACTTGACCGGTACTTTTGGCGATAAAATTCACCCAGGTATGCTGATATGTTGTAGGACACGATGGATGCCGAAAATAGCTATGTTGAAGGGAATAAATCCTTTAAGGAGCAGCTATATGCCGAGGCAAGTAAATATTACTCGGATGGTATCGATGCTTGTGGTAGCTCCAATAATGATTTACTCATCAAATTGCATTTGAATCGCGCACAAAGTTATATATTTATAAGGGAGTACGAGCTAGCAAAGTTGGACTGTGATGTATTGCTTACCCGACTGGACAAGCACAATATTAAAGCATTACTTAGACGATCCGCATGTTATGAGTACATTGGAAGTGTTCAACGCGCATACGACGATTGCAAGACTATTATAGAATACTCACAAGTGCATGACTATCCTGCTTCCTTGTTAGCTACTGCATTGAAGCGACTAAATAATCTAGAGCAATTATTAAAGCGGGATAACATTGAAATGAGCAAAAGCAAGTTAGATAATATGGTTACGCCAAACCAAGTACTGCGCCTTATATTTACAGCTTCGCCTCCCTCGATATTGGAGCTGAATAAGTACTACAAAGCAAAGCTAGTAATCGGAAATGAGTTTGGATTGTATGATCGAAAGAACAGTGAGAGCGCAAGTGATGTTTTACCAAAGCTGCGTTGCGGCTATAAAGCGTTAGATGAAGCAAGCGAGTCTATGTTCCGCGTTACTATCCACGAAGGCAGTGTAGTGCAGCTACCAGCTGATGCGCGATTCGACATCGACGTATGTGTCAGCATGGAGTCTGACTATTCAACAGCGCCGACTGTTTTAAGGATCCTTCTATACTTCTATTTAGATTCTGCGTTACCATCTGGTAAGTCGGTCGAGCCGATATACACCTTGCCTATGTTGGTGCAGATCAGTCCAAGTGCAAGTATCAGCAACGAGGAGGAGGAATTGATCACGAAACCTCACCAACTAGGCGCATCATGCATTCGCGAACTGCAGCTCACATCACACAGTTTCTTCGTCTACGAGTCCCCTTACTCGTTGGGAATAGGCGGCAAAGTGTGGGACAGCTCGTACGTACTCGTCGACTACTTGCTGTCTTCAGGCGACACTGAAACCTCAAAGGGGCTGAAGTTATTGCGAGGGAAGCGAGTGCTGGAGTTAGGCAGCGGCACCGGATTGTTGGGCTTTTCCCTATCGATTTTTCAACCTGCATCTTGCACTCTCACCGATCTAGGCATCGTCGTGCCCCTGCTTGTCGGCAATTTGTGGTTGAATCGTCTCACACAGCCTCACAAGCACATCGTGGAGGCATTAAGCAGCAATTTTCACTGCAGCGAACTAGCCTGGGGAGTGTGCACCGAGCTACCTCAGCAAGTAGATGTCATCGTTGCGTCAGATGTGGTCTACGACCCGTCTCTGTACGAGCCGTTACGCGACACACTACTGAGCCTACTTGATGGGACCAACACATGCCTAATGGCGCACAGACATCGCCATCCCAACGACCAGGTATTCTTCTCTCTGCTGAATGACAGCGGTTTGGTGGTGACAGAGATTTCCTATGACGTGGACAGAGACGTGCACATCCTTACCATCAGCAAGTGAATAAAATGTATGATTATTGTGTGCTTATTGTTACAAATTAAAAGAAATTTTCGCAAATGCTTACTAGTCTGATGGCCAACCGGTTCTTCTCTTCGCCGTCGCAGATACCGACTGCCAACTTGAGCAACTTGATCGCGACTTGCGCGCGCTCTTCTACTGAGATATCTTGATCTGTGATGTATTGGCCTATTATACCATTGGGCTCGTCCTCGAGATCGGCATCGTGGTAGTCCTCATCGTCATCGTCATCGTCTTCAACTTCAACTTCCACCTTCTCCTCCTCATCGTCGTGACCTGCGTGCGCAACAACAACTACTGGTTCATTTGTTGGTTCGAGCACGTTGTCTGGGTGCTTCTCCTGCATGTGAAGGTTGAAGAACTTCTGCGTCTTGTACTTCCTTTTGCATCCAGGGACAGGGCAGGCAAACTCTTCATCTGACTTCCGTTTCCTCTTTCTTCCGTTTTTGGTAACGGTGGGAACACCAGAGTTGTCAGACACAGTGTCACTATCAACTTCTCTTGCGGTTTGTGATTGCTGTACTTCCTTGCCATCTGCAGTGCGAGCGACTGTGCGGCAATCGTGGAAACTATAATCTGATAAATACTTGAAAGTCGCCCCACAAACACACCTGTATCCTCCAATCTTATCGTCATAGGTGCATTGCTTTTTGTGAGAACTTAGCATTGAAGTGCTTACAAATTCCTTCCCACAACAGCACCAGTATTGACCTCTGTTCTCAGAGTATGTATCAGATTCATCCTCCTCTTCGGCTGAGTCAAAGAAATTGGATGCATCATTATTGCGAGCGCTTGGAGCATTCGCTTTATCTTTGCCGCTGTGAGGTGCATTGACAGCTGCTACTAAAGCGTTGTGACTGTCATCTTGTGTCTCACTTTGAAACTGCGCATTAATAACAGCTGATAGAACTAAAGCATGGTGGCTGTCATCTTGCGCATCGCTATGAAACGGTGCATTAACAGCTGATGGAAATAAAGCATGATGACTGTCACCCTGCGCATCGCTATGAAACGGTGCATTAACAGCTGGTGGAAGTAAAGCATGATGACTGTCACCTTGCGTATCGCTATGAAACTGTGCATTAACAGCTGGTACTAAAGGATGCTTACTGTCGCTGTCTGCTATAAGGTCGCGATTTAACTGGGTCACGCTGCTCTGTTGAAAGACACCCTCCTGCACTACAGCACTAAATGATGACGAGATGCTAGCAATAGAAGTCGCCATACTGAACGATGATAGCTGGAGTTTGGAAAGCGTCGATTCTAGTCGTAGACGACACTTTTGCACTTCGAAAGCCGGTACTGGTACCGACACAGTCAGTCCACCGAGTGCCTCGGCGAGTTGAGAGATTGGAGAAGAAGTGCTTAAGATTACAGATGAATAAGTGCCTAAACAAAACAGTACTAACAACTATCGGACTTGGTCTACTATCTACTGATAATTACCGTAAATGATGACGTCATCAATCTTGAGAACCATCTTGACAACCTGCGTCGCAAGTGATATTTGTTGCTGCTTACCAATCAAAGTCTCGAATACTAGATGCTCCTTCATGTCGTTGGTGCCTAGCTGGTTGCAATCGATTCCAAGACGTGGGTTGTTTTCGCTTAATTGTCTTGACTTCACGGTAGTTACTTCAACGATAGGAGATAAACCAGCATTCTCAGCTAATGCCATAGGAATGTCATCTAACGCATCAGCAAATGCTCGGATAGCATATTGCTCAATACCTGGAACAGTATCGGCAAAGGCAGATACGGCAAGGGAGCATGCAATTTCAGCACTTCCACCACCATATACAACACGATTATCTTTGATTAAGTTTCTAACGACACACATGGCATCATGTAAGGATCGTTTGGCTTCATCGACTATCATTTTATTGCCACCACGAATCAACACGGTGACTGCATTGGAGCATTCGCATTGCTCAATAACTAACATTCTCTCTTTGGTGGTACCAAAACTTACTTCACGAACTAAACCAGCTTTACCTAATTTATCATTACTTAACTCTTGGAAACGAGGAACGATTCTTCCGCCAGTGGCAATAGCGATCAACTCTAACTCTACGCCGCCCACCCATCTTACAGCTGGAAGTTGGTTTTGAAGTAATAAGTGATTAGCTTCATCATCGAAACCCCATTGACATATGACTAAATTGGCACCAGAATCCTTGCATTGCTTGACCATGGTAGTGAAGTACTCTTGCTCGCGCGCGTATAATCTATCGTATGCTTCCTTGGAAGTAATATCCAACTTATGCTTGGTTTTAGGCTTTGGTGGTTCAAATGCACATGTAAGAATACACATTTTAGCATCACGAATTTCTTTAGGCATTTGAGGATGAGAAAATTCTTTATCGATAACAATACCGTGAATAAGCTCGGTCTCTTCTAACCGTCCACCAGGCTTGCCTTCCATCTTTATCATATCAAAATTAACATCTCTTTTTTCAATATCTGCAACGGATAATACAGCATCAACAGCTATTTGAGCCATTTTACGCTTATATACATTAATAATCTTGGAACTTAATGTGGTCATTGCAGTGTCAACAAGAGGAGTTGTATTAGTTTTAGTGAATTCAACACGATCTGATATAGCAGCTAAATGTTTTAATGCAACTTCAGCAGCTTGTTCAAATCCTTCAGATATACGAACAGGATGTAAACCTTTATCAAGTAACTTTTCTGCTTGCTCAAGAAGTGCTCCAGCCAATACAGTTACACCAGTAGTACCATCACCAATTTCGTTATCTTGTGATTGTGATAAATCAACCAATAATTTTGCAACTTGGTGATCTACTTCCATCTTCTGTAATATTGTGGCACCATCGTTGGTAATGGTAACATCACCATCAGGACTAACTAACATCTTATCCATACCTATTAAGAGAGAAGAAGTAAGCAACAGTATAGAATAATAAACCACAGGTATGTGGCTATAAGATAATTAAGCAAACCTTTAGGTCCTAACGATGTACGCAACAAGTTAGACACGGCTCTAGCCGCAAGTATATTTGCTTTTTGCGCATCTATTCCCTTGATTCTAGCCTTCTGCTGCTGCTCACGCAGGATAATAAAAGGTCTACCGTACTCATCGAACACTAACGACATGTCTGGTTCTTTTTTACTTTCAATATTCAAAATCGAATGCTTGGTAACCTAGGGTTCATGAAAAGCGGGCCTTCTTAGAGGAGGAGAAGCTGTTACTCGCTATAGACACCGAGAAGGCGGTGATAGTGACTGCAGCAGCCGCAGCCTCGCTGCCCTCCGCGACTAGTGGCATTTCGCTCTTCCTTACACCACGCTCCTGCACTGACACTAGTGCCACTGCTATTACTAAAGCCACTACTATTACTGTTACTTCTTTACTATTTACTAATTAACTAACTGATTAACAAACTGAGAACCCTAAGGCCGCCTGTAGACTCTTACATCCGCGAGGTCCATAAAAAAGGAAACATAGAAAAGAGAAAAGAAAATGCAAAGGGAGGAGAAGGCTTCAATTGCTGGCCATGGAAGCATCGCTCATCCGAAGATACATACGCAGTTCCAGCCTATTTTGTTGAAGGGTCACGAACGTTCAATTACTACAGTTAAATATAATGCTGATGGCGATTTGATATTCACAGCATCAAAGGACACGCATCCAACTGTATGGTATGCTGAAAGTGGTGAAAGATTAGGAACATTCAATCATCACAAAGGTGCAGTTTGGGATATTGATCCAAGTTTTGATTCAAGATATTTATTAACTGCATCTGGTGATGGTAATGCACGTTTATTTAATGCAACAACAGGAGAATTTTTAGCTAGAATGCCACATAAAGGTGTCGTACGTTGTGTCAGTTGGGGTGATGGAACTAAACAGTTTGCTACAGCTGCTGATCCAATGCATACTAGAGAGTTAGGTACTATTAACATATTTGATTTTCCAACAGCAGATATTCTTGCTGAAGAACCTAGTCCTCATCAAGATATTGAGTTTCGCGCACCTGCATATACCCCAAAAAGAGAAATTAATGTCGATGACAATGACAAAGCAGTGTGCTTAGGTTTTACTATAGGTGATCAATATATTATTGCTGGATTTGATTCTGGTAATTTAGTTAAGTATGATGTTGAAACAGGCAAGGAAGTTATGCGCAAGAAAATTCACACAGATCGCATAAATAGAATATCGTTTAACAGAGAGAAGAGTCTGCTAATAACTGCGTCAAAAGACTGTACCGCTACCCTACTAGATCCATTTACATTTCAAATTATTAGAGTATTCAAAACTGAGAGACCTATTAACGGCGCTGTCATATCTCCTACTCATCCTCACATTATAATTGGCGGTGGTCAAGACGCGCAGTCGGTCACAACCACATCCGCTAGTCAAGGTAAATTCGAAAGTAGGTTTTTCCATATGGTATATGGTACAGAATTCGGTAGAGTTAAAGGTCATTTCGGTCCAATCAATGCCCTCGCAGTGCATCCGTTCGGCAAGTCTTATGCTAGTGGGTCGGAAGACGGTTTCATTCGCTTGCACACATTCGACGTGGCATATCTAACGGCACCGGACTATGTTGATAGTGATATTAAAAGCAATTAATTATAAACACTGTAAAAAGATATTCACATTATATACCAACTCGTTGTCTCTTGGGATAGGGGCCTTTGGGCAATCCTTTGGTGGAGAACTTCTTGACGCCGTCGGAAGAGGACCGATCTTTACTACTTGGTTTACTACCACTACTACTAGTAGTAGGTTGAACGCTATCACTTTGTGCTGTATTCGATGGAACTGTGGTATCTATTGGATTGTTATTGCTATCTATTTCCTGAACTACTTTGGTAACACTGTCATCCACAGATGACGACAAGATGACGGGCACTGTACTATTTACCTTTGATTGGCTTGATCTTTGGATGTCATGACCACCATTCATATCGGCGCCTAACATTTGTGATTCAGCATTTTTTTTAGCGTATTTTCCTAACAAAGAGCTAAACTCATGGAAACCTGTGTTATCTAGCGCACCTATCACTTCTTGTGGACCGATTCGCTTCGAGCCTAATCTACTTGGGATGAGTATCTTCGCTTGGTCGTCAGCCACTATACTAATATGCTGTATGTATTGCATCAAGCATTTCTCAAGGTTATTTATAAAGTCTGCAGAGTATGTCATGTGAGTCGGAAGCGTTCTTTGCACGAAACTTCTTATTAATTCTTTGCGTCGATTAGGATTTGTAGTCAACTCTTCTTCATTAAGTATCATATTTTCCTCCATTTTTCAACAACTCTCCGTTTTTTATAAACAATACAGTGCGATAAACCACCAATCTACCCTTCCTTGAACAAAGGTTGCTTGAGTAAGGGAAGAAGAGGACTGGAGTTTTTGAAGAGGAAGGAAACTTTGCATTTTTGGGTGTGGGAAAGGACAGGGAGGGCTTCCTTAGACTTAACTACAATCTAGATAAATTCAATATAGTGTTTTGGAAATTAGCAGCTCCTCCGTTTGCATTTACATTAGATGAAACTTTGGCAGGTGATTCATCCTCTGCTAAGTTTAATTGCAATACCTGCATCGTCCTGTAAAAGGTTCCACTGGTTATCTTGGCATTCAGGTCGACCAAAACGTGTTGAAGCTTGTCCTGCCATAAATGTGACGAACCTTTCAGCACCCAACTTGGCGCACCAAAAGTCCATTCAGCTTATAGTCGATCGGATCAGCTTCTTTGATAGAACTTGAAAATTTCATAAGCTGGATGGACTCTTGGTATGCCAAGTCGGGTGCTGAAAGATTCGTAACATTTATGGCAGGTTAGATCGCGGTTTGACCTATTTGTGACTGATTCTACACTCAATTCATCGAAGTGTTAAGTACCGGTTCTATACGGTACCGGTATCGCCGACTCGAGTCACGCCGTGACTGTCACGGCGACTCGCACAAGCATATTTGAACCTTTATTAAGGAATTATAATCTTAAGGACTGCCGTTTGGTTTGCAAGTCAAGAATATTAGATGATAGAGGTTGTTGAAGGAAGAGGGCGTTGCTTCCTTGCTGATCGTAACTACACGGCTGGAGAGTGTGTGTTGGATGAGGAATGCTATAGTTTTGTGGTTGCAGAGGTTTATAAAGAAGTTGGTTGCTGTTATTGTGCCAAGTTATGCGTAAATGAGAATGTTCTTGCATTGCCTAATGATGAGTCAAGATATTGCTCTGAGATCTGCCTTCGAGCAGACTATCCCGTGCATAAAGCGGAAATGGAATGTCTTAAGGAGTTAAAACTATTGAATATAGCAGATGATGCATCAATAGATCCATTGAAATTAGTTATAAAAATAGCGTGCAAGAGAAGCATTGAAGCGCCAACAACTCCTGGTTCAGGTGCCACTAGTACACCAACATGTCCACTGAATGGAAACCACAACACATTTAGTCATATCAAGACACTGGAAACGACCAGCACCTTGTCGTCGTCTTCAATGGGCATAATCGTCAAGTTCGCTGAGTTATTGAGCAAGATATTCGCCAAGCAGAACATAGCGATGACGGCAGAAGAGGTGAAGAACCTTTTGCTACAGATACAGTGCAACGCGCATCGCTTGAAACTAATAAGCCGGAATAAGCACGACGTCATTTCCAACACTCAGAGCATCGCCCTGGGCCTGTTCCCGCTGACGTCGATGCTCAACCACGATTGTAACCCGAATTGCTACCATTATTTCGTCATCGCGCCCAATAAAGTCCCGAGATTAGTCATGCGCGCCATGCGCGACATCCAACAAGGAGAGGAGTTTGTTTACAACTACGTTCCCTTGTATGAGTCTACCAGTGAGAGACAGAGTAAGCTGGTGAATGCCTACGGGTTCACGTGCGTATGCACCAGATGCACTAGTAGTCAGCAGGATCAACTGGTAACTGCTCGCATAGCCGACGAGGACACCAGTGTGATGGAGAAGCAGTTGAGCACTTGTTTGTCGCTCTTTTTCAACTCAATTACCAGTAAAAATGTGAAAAATATACCGAATATATACTCGAAACTGTTGAAGTTCATGGAAACCGGCAGCAAAAGCCTGCACCCGTGCCACAAGTTGATGCTGCAGTACTACCTCGCGGTCGGTCGCATGTCGCTGTACTTGGTTGAAACCTCCCCGCACACCTCGTCATCGGAATCGTTAGCTATACTCTTCCAGGGACTAGGGTACTCACTGCTAGCTCTTGGTTGCTTCCACCACGTACTTGCTGGGACGTACCAGATAGAAATCGGAGAAGTTCATGTGCTAACAGCGCGGTTGCTCCACAAATTGTGTGATGCAGCGAGCGGCGCGGCGTGCGCACTACCTCCTCCAGAAGTGACTAAACTAAAAGATATTTTGGCTTATTTAATACATGAAAACAACGCTTTAGCTGCCTTTTCCCACTACAGCGACGACAGAGACACGGTGGACATGCTGCTTGCCGCCGCGACGCAGCACTGCGAGTACTACTTCACATCCATAGCAAAGGAGCCACAAGACACGGTGAAACTTCCTCAATTTTTGTCAGTTTCTTTCCTTTTGACGGGGATTAACATCGTCAAAACGTGTATTGGTGACGCGAATATCAGTGATTTCTTGACATCGCAACCGGATTCGTTGATTGCCAGACTCGTGGCTGCCACCGCCGCGCCCTCAAGGTAGTCCCGCCAAGCTAGAAAACGTGTACTTCAACCTGTCGTCCAGGCGTATGGAGCCATATCCCCTGTGAGAGCGAGGGCGTCAGCGCAAGGAGTAATAGAGTGAATATAGCTGTTACCTGCTCGGATTCCACGGATCCGCCTCTTTTGTAGTTTTGTTGGTTGTAAGTGTGAAATAGAACAGGATTCGTCTTTTGCTGCTGCTGTTCGCGCCTCCGCAATGCAGAATGCGCGAGTCGAAGACGACCACGTCGCCTTTCTTCAGCGACGAGCGAGCTACTGGAGTTACTTTCAGCAGATTTTCTTTGGATTTTGGTGTTCCGTTGAATATTTTATGTGCCGATTCCACGTGTGTTTTCGGTAGGAATGTGGTGTGTCCCATGTTGTCCTCCACGTCTTGCAGCGCAATGAAGAACGTGTACAACGGCTCGATTCCTTGTAACCACGGGGTGTCACAATGGGTGCATTGAGCAGGTGCATCTTTATCTGCGATCAGACTTGATAATTCATGTAAGATTCCGTTGCTTGTCATACCAGGCAGCTCCGATAAGAACTCTTTCATCGACTTCATAGCAGTTGTGATGCCAGTTTCAACGCAACCCTCCGCCATCGGTAAAAACATATCGGCTCGGTTTCTTCGATTGTTCACTGCACCGAAATACTCGTCATATACAATCTTTCCATCGGCTACAAGCTTTTCATTCTTCTCCTTACTATCATTAATGTAAAGAGATATCTTATCGCAGAGTTCAGACGGTATGACTTGCTTCAAGGAAATAACTCCATCCCGAAGGAGCAATGACGTAGAGAACAATGATCCGTCACTCAACCGTTTCTGATTAGCGATATCCAATGAGATTGGAGTCAAAACCTTCACATCTCGTCCTTCGCCGTACAGTATTCGTTGCTCCGCTGCTCCAAGTCTCTCTGCATTCTCCATCAACAACTTTGAATTAAAATCCTTCAATAAATTTGATACCATCCCGATTGGCTTCTGCTGGTGTGGCATCGAAGAAGGTGGTAGATGATAAGACAGTGCCCAAGGCAGCACTAGTAGCAACTGCAACATCAACCTAAACCACACGGATTTCCTGTCATTAACCATTTTCGTTCAGCGATTCCTTTTTGAAGCTCCTTCGTCACTCACTCAAGGGGTGTGGAACATAGTCTCTCCTTCCAAAACGCAGTCAGAAAGAATATCTAGTTGCCCGTCAATTCATCGCTTCGGTGCACCCAACTCGACTAGCCGTTTGAAGGCGCTGCAAGCGGGTAGACAAACATGGCATTTCACTCGAAGAAAAGTTTCTTAAATAGTTTTTTCTTAAATAAATAGATATAAATTACATATGTTCCTTGAGCAACGCGACGAACTCGCTCTTCTCGGTGAATCCAACGGCTTTGCTAGCCAGTCCCCTGTCTCTGACGGCGATTTTCAGCT
>JACCDO012220252.1_pt1 | contig 18071 bp, 20 predicted proteins | sample 7446101 | NCBI WGS metagenome assembly JACCDO01 (sample SAMN15323440, study PRJNA562643) | freshwater metagenome | isolation source: river surface water | place: USA:Blue River Watershed | collected 2017-08-16 | reverse complement strand
CGACAGCAGCGGCGTCCCGTCGAGATGGATGGCGGTGGCTGAGTCGCACGTCACGCCGACGCACAGGTCGCCGATACCGCGGATGGTGAAGCTGGAGCCGGTGAAGTTGCCCTTCGTGAAGGTCACGTTCGGCAGGGTCAGCTGAAGGTCGCTCGCATTTTTGATCTGCTGACGCTCAAGCGTTTCGGCCGAAAAGGCGGAGACGGCGATCGGCACTTCCTGAAGGCTCTGCGACTGGCGCTGGGCGGTGACGATGATTTCATCTGCACCAACCGACGGCGCGTCATCCTGCGCCGACTGAGCGAGCGCCGGCGTTGCCATCAGCATCGCGAAGGCGGAGACACCTGTGACGTAAAACTGCTTCATTTTTCCCCATCTCCCATACAAAACACCGGCCAACCGGCTTTGCGCGCGACATTGTTCTATGCGCGTTGCGGCCATCCTGCGTTGCGATTTCCTGTCCGTCAATGGCCGAAATTGCCGAGATTTGGTACAAATCGCCGGGACATTGGCGCTCAGCTGAGCTTTCGCCCCCAAGACGTAAGGGAAACTGCCATTCGCACAGAGTGTTGCCTTTCTGCACCAGGCACGCAGCATTTCCGTTGAAAAGGACCTTTAGACGGTATGGGCATCTCCCCAGACATGGCCTAAAGCGCAAAACATTATGGCAGACGACAATAAATTGCCCGTTCCGGATTACGTCACAGACGCAATCCGCACCCTCATCAGCTGGGCCGGGGATGATCCGACACGCGAAGGCCTGCTCGACACGCCCAAGCGCGTGGCGCGCGCGTGGAAAGAATATTGTGCGGGATATGAAGAAGATCCCGGCCTGCATCTGTCGCGCACCTTTGAAGAAGTCGGCGGATATGATGAGGTTGTGCTGCTGCGCGACATTCCCTTCCAGTCGCATTGCGAGCATCACATGGCCCCGATCATCGGGAAGGCGTCGATTGCCTATCTGCCCAAGAACCGCGTGGTCGGCATTTCAAAACTCGCACGCGTTTTGCATGGCTATGCGCGCCGCTTGCAGGTCCAGGAACGGCTGACTGCTGAAGTGGCGAAGTGCATCTGGGACAATCTGCAACCGCATGGCGTGGCCGTGGTTATCGAAGCCACGCATGGCTGCATGACGGGCCGGGGCGTGCGAACGCCGGGCGTTGGGATGACGACCAGCCGTTTGCTGGGCTGTTTCCTTGATGATGCCAGCAGCCGCCGGGAAGTGATGAGCCTGATGGGCTATTGAGCCGCGGCTCAACGGCCCGGCATATGGTCCAGCGTACGGCGGATGTCCTGGACCACCTTCAAGGTGGTACGGACGTCCTCCATCGATATGCCTTCCAGCAGTTGCTCAACATCCGGGCGAATCTCATCGATCGCCTGTGCATGGGATTCGCGGCCCTGATCGGTGATCGCCACCATCAGATCCCCGGCATCGCGGTCCGACGGAACGGTTGACAACAGACCGCGCTGGACAAGCGTTGCGACCTTTTCCGCCATATAGGCATCCTCGTCCTGAAAGACCCAGGCCAAGATGCTCAACCGCTCTTCGGATTTTCCGGTACGGATGAAATAGGACAGCACGCCGAACTGGCCTGCCGTCATGCCTGCCGGCGCTGCCCGATCATAATGATTGCGCAACAAATGCTCGACCGCTGCGATCTCCCGAAAGAGATAGAGGATCGTTTGTTCATCACTCTTCGTCTGCATGGTCCCCGCCGGGCGCTTGGATGGCGTCAGATTATCGGATCGTACAGGCCGGATCGAGCCGGAAATCGAGATATTTGTCAACCGAGCCCATCAAATCCGGCATTTCGTTTTCAAAGAAGTGGTTGGCCCCTTTGATTTCGTCATGATGGATGGTGATGTGGCGCTGCGTACGCAGCTTATCGACCAGTTTCTGGACAGCTGCCGGCGTCACAACCTCATCCGACGTGCCCTGGATCAGGATACCCGATGACGGGCAAGGCGCCAAAAAGCTGAAATCATACATGTTGGCCGGCGGTGCGATCGAGATGAAGCCCCGGATTTCCGGGCGCCGCATCAACAACTGCATGCCGATCAACGCGCCAAAGCTATAGCCGGCAACCCAGGTCTGCTGCGCTTCGGGGTGGATCGACTGGACCCAATCCAGCGCGGCGGCAGCATCTGACAATTCACCAATGGCGTTATCAAATGTGCCTTCGCTGCGCCCAACGCCGCGAAAGTTGAAGCGCAGCGTGGCAAAGCCGCGCCGCACAAAGGTTTGGTAAAGCGCCTGCACGATCCGGTTGTTCATCGTCCCGCCCGCTTTGGGGTGGGGATGCAGAATCATGGCAACGGGTGCGCGCGGGCGGGGGCCGGGGTTGAAGCGGCCTTCAAGACGGCCTTCCGGTCCGGGAAAAATGACTTCAGGCATAGGTCTCGCTAAGAAAATCGTGGCAGGGACATGCGCAGGCTTTGCGCCGCGCTCGCGGCCTATATAGGAAGCAGGCATGTTTTCGCAATCATTTGGGTAAAGCCGTGCCGCAACGCCTCTATCTTGACCATGCTGCCACCACGCCGGTGACAGAGGCTGTGCGCGCTGAAATGGCCGCCGCACTGACGTCTTGGGCCAACCCGTCCTCCCCCCATGCCGAAGGCCGCGCCGCGCGCGCCGCGCTTGAACAGGCCCGCGCGCGCATCTGCGCCGCGCTTGATTGGCCGCATGAGCTTTTATTCACCAGTGGTGCGACAGAGGCGATCGCCATGGCGCTCAGCCGGGCACGGGCCGATGCGCTCTTTGTTTCGGCCGTTGAACATGATGCCGTGCACCGCGCCGCGCCCAATGCCTATTTCGTCCCGGTGACCAAGGATGGCCATGTTGCCCCCGATGCGCTTCATGGTCGGCTATCGGCCTTGTCGGCCGAGCAGCCCCTGGTTGCGATCCAGCACGCCAATAACGAAACTGGGGTGATTCAGCCGATTGCCGCACTGGCAGAGGTGGTGCGGGCCAAATCCGGGCTGATTTTCGTCGATTGCGCGCAAACGGCTGGCAAGCTGCCGCTACCGGATGCCGATATGATCGCCATTTCAGCGCATAAGCTGGGCGGGCCGCCGGGTATCGGGGCGCTGTTAATCCGTGATCTGGGCCTCATCGCACCGTCCGGTGGGCAGGAAAAGGGCTATCGGGGCGGGACGGAAAATCTGCCGGCTATCCTTGGCTTTGCCAAAGCGATGGAGGCTGGTCGTGGCTGGATGGCCCGTGCCGCAGACCTGCGCCAGCATCTGGATGCGTCCATTGAGGCCGGGGGCGGCCGTATCGTTGCCCGATCGGTCGATCGCATCCCGACAATTGCCAGCTACCAGATGCCCGGCAAGCCGAGTTCGGCGCAGCTGATCCAGTTTGATCTGGCGGGCATTGCCGTGTCGGCGGGCAGCGCCTGTTCCTCAGGCACGCTCAAAACCAGCCGGGTGCTGGCGGCGATGGGCTGGGAGGACGAAGAAGCCGCCGAGGTGATCCGTGTCAGCTTTGGCCCGGATACCAGCCGATCAGATATTTATCGCTTCGTCGAAACCTGGCAGCGCATTCGGGGATGAGCATCTACCTTGATTATCAGGCGACAACGCCGCTTGCGCCGGAAGCGCGCGATGCCATGTTGCCTTGGCTTGGGGAAAAATTCGCCAACCCGCATGCCGCCTATCGCGCCGGGCGCGAGGCGGCGGCTGCGATTGAGGTGGCGCGCGATGCGGTGGCCGCCCTGTTGCCGCCCGGTGGACGGGTTGTATTTACCAGCGGCGCCACAGAGGCGCTCAATTGGGCTTTGTGCCGCGCCGGGACAGGCGGGCTCGCGATCGGCGCGACCGAACATGCCGCCGTGCGCGATACGGCGCTTTGGCTTGGGTCAGAAGGCCGCGCCGTGACCGATATTCCGGTTGATGCCAATGGGCTGATCGATCCTTCAGGCCCCTTGCCCAAAGGCACCGGCATGGTGGCGGTGATGCTCGTCAATAATGAGATTGGCGTGATCCAGCCGGTTTCGGACATGGCTGACGCCGCCCATCGGGCCGGTGCCCTGATGCTGTGCGATGCCGTTCAGGGCTTTGGCCGCATGACCATCCCCACAGGTCCTGATCTGATTGCGATCAGCGCGCATAAGATCCATGGGCCCAAGGGGATCGGCGCCCTTTGGGTGCGCGATGGTGTCGCCATTGCGCCCTTGCTCCATGGTGGCGGGCAGGAAGGCGGCCTGCGGTCGGGCACATTGTCCCCCGCGCTGTGCGTTGGCTTTGGCGCTGCCGCCCGTGTGGCGGCAGAGCGCATGGCCGCCGATCAGGCCCATATCGCCGCGCTATGGCAGGCCGCCCAGGATGAAATTCCGGACGGCTGGCACATGAATGGGTCAATGGATCGGCGCTATCACGGCAATCTTAATCTCCGCCGGACCGGGGTGGATGTTGCCCGCCTGATGTCGGACCTGCGCGATATTGCCTTTTCGGCAGGGTCCGCCTGCGCCAGTGGATCGGGCCGGCCCAGCCATGTGCTTCGGGCCATCGGGCTGAGCGATGCCGACGCGCGCGCCTCCATCCGCATCGGCTTTGGTCGCTATACGTCGGAAGATGATTTACGCTGTGCGCTGCGCCGGATATTCCGGGCTGCCGACGAACAAAGACAGGTAATTCAATGATTCGGGTTCGTTTTCAGGGCGCCAACGGAAAAGAAATTGATGCCGTTGCGCAGGCAGGACAGTCGCTGCTGGAAGTGGGCCAGGCCGCGGGCTTGCCGCTGGAGGGGACGTGCGAGGGCCAGATGGCCTGTTCCACCTGCCATGTCGTCGTTGCAGCGGAATGGTTCGATAAGCTGTCCCGCGCAAGCGAGGATGAAGAAGACATGATCGATCTTGCTGCTGGCGCGACCCGCTATAGCCGGCTTGCCTGCCAGATCATGCTTGATGACAATTTGGATGGGCTGACGGTGCGTGTGCCGCCCGAAAGCCATAATATGCAGGGGCGCTAGCCACCCGCCTGCCGGATCGCCCCTTGCCCTTTGGGGGAAGCATCGCCATATGCCCGACCGGGAGTCGGGCGGACGTGGTCTTCGCCAACCTGGTCAGGTCCGGAAGGAAGCAGCCACAACGAATTCGCCGCGGGTCGTTCCGGCTCCCACCCAGCCTCTTGTGCGCTGACTATCCCTTCGACAATCTGTTTCTGACCGCTTAGAAGGGCCGCATGTCCGACGAAACCGACATGGATGACGATCTGGGACCCGGCTTTGATCTGGGGGAACCGCCGCAACCGGCCACGCCGGCAGCCGCGGCAGAACCGGCACAGGCCTATCGCGTCCTCGCCCGCAAATATCGGCCACAGCGCTTTTCCGAATTAATTGGGCAAGATGCCATGGTCACCACGCTTGGCAATGCGATCAAGCGGGGGCGGCTTGCCCATGCCTTTTTGATGACGGGCGTGCGCGGGGTTGGCAAAACATCAACGGCGCGGCTGATTGCCAAGGCGCTTAACTGCGTTGGTCCCGATGGCACAGGCGGGCCAACCATCGATCCTTGCGGCGTGTGCGAACCTTGTCGCGCCATTGCCGAAGGCCGCCATATCGATGTGATTGAAATGGATGCCGCCTCCAATACCAGCATCGATGACATTCGTGAGATCATAGATGCGGTGCGCTATGCATCGGTATCGGCCCGGTTTAAAATCTACATCATTGACGAAGTGCACATGCTGTCCAAAGCGGCCTTTAACGGGCTGCTGAAAACGCTGGAAGAACCGCCGCCCCATGTGAAATTCCTGTTCGCAACGACAGAAATTCAAAAAGTGCCGGTCACCGTTTTGTCGCGCTGTCAGCGTTTTGACCTGCGCCGCATCCCGGCCGATTTGCTGGCCAGCCATTTTGGCAAAGTCTGTGATGCCGAAGGCGTAACCGCCGAGGCCGAGGCGCTGGCGCTGATCGCGCGGGCAGCCGAAGGATCGGTGCGCGATGGCCTGTCCATTCTCGATCAAGCCATTGCCCATGCCGATATGGACGGGGCCGGCCGTGTCAAAGGCGATCAGGTCCGCGCCATGCTGGGGCTGTCCGACCGCGGGGCCATCCGCCGCCTGTTCGGCGTGCTGCTGGCCGGCGATGCCCAGGCCGCACTGGCCGCGCTGCGGGAACAGCATGATCTGGGCGTTGAGCCAACCGCGATCCTGAAAGCGTTGCTGGAAACCTGTCATGGAACAACGCTTGCCAAAGTGGGGACGCCTGCCGATCCAGCGCAATCAGCCGAAGAGCGCGCCGATTATGAAAGCTGGGCCGCTGGCCTGAGCTTTCAGATGCTGCATCGTGTCTGGCAATTGCTGCTTAAGGGCCATGAAGAGGTGACGCGCGCCGCCAACCCCGGTGAGGCCGCAGACATGGCGCTGTTGCGGATCATCCATGCCAGCCAATTGCCCGATCCGGGCGAATTGGCCCGCCGCCTGGAAACGGGCGCGCCAATGGCGATCCCAGCCGCAACCACGGTTCAATCTGCGCCGGCCCCTGCCAGCCCGGCAGCGCAGGCGACCCCAGCCCCGGGCAGCCATGCCCCAGACAATGCCCCGGCCGATTTTCCGGCATTGATTGATCTGCTCGCCCAAAATGGCCGCGCGCATATGTCCCAGCAACTGCACGATTATGCCGGGCTGATCCGCTATGCGCCGGGAGAGCTGGCGGTGCGCCCTGTAAAGCCGCTGCCCAGCGATTTTGCACGCGACCTTGCAGCGGCGCTGAAATCCTTGACCCAGATGGTCTGGGAGGTGGCGATTACCGATGGCGATGCCCAGCCCTCTTTATTACAACAAGAAGAGGCGCAGGCCGCAGCCGCGCGGCAAGCGATTCTCGATACGCCGCTTGTCAAGGCGGCCTTTGAGGCCTTTCCCGAAGCTGAACTGGTCGATTATGAGGCTGCCCCAGATCACGGATTTACAGAACGGAGCATGGCATCATGAAATCCATCGATGACATTCTGAAAATGGCGCAGAATGTGCAGGCGGAACTCGAAAAGGCACAGGCCAATCTCGACACGATTGAGGTTGAAGGCGCTGCCGGAGGCGGCCTTGTGAAGGTGCGCGCCTCTGCCAAGGGGCGGATCATCGGGGTCAGCATTGATGACAGCCTGTTGCAGCCGTCCGAAAAGCAGATTCTGGAAGATCTTGTGGCGGCCGCCTTCAACGATGCGCGGGCCAAGGCTGATGCTGTGTCGAGCGAGGAAATGGGCAAGATGAAGGGCAGCATTCCCCTGCCGCCGGGCTTCAAACTGCCTTTTTGAGCCTTAGCGCAAACAGGCGTCGAGCCGATCGCGCTTCACGACACCGATATTGGCGGCAATCCGGTTGCCATGGCGGCGGGTAAAGCCCGAAGGGGCGGTTGCCGCGCGCTTTTTGGGCAGGGGCAGGACTGCGGCAATCCGTGCAGCCTCTGTCACGCTCAATTCTGTGGCGTCATGGCCGAAATAACGTTGCGCCCCGGCATTGGCGCCATAGGTGCCGATGCCGGTTTCGGCGATGTTCAGATAAACTTCCATAATCCGCCGTTTGCCCCAGATCGTTTCGATCAGGACGGTGAACCACGCCTCCAGCCCTTTGCGGACATAGCCGCCACCTTGCCATAAAAAGGCATTCTTGGCGGTCTGCTGGCTGATCGTTGAGCCACCGCGAATCCGGCCGCCTTCCAGATTACGGCGAAAGGCGGCGGCAATCGCATCCCGGTCAAAGCCATCATGCGTGCAGAACTTGCCATCTTCCCCGGCAATGGCCGCGCGCGCCATATCAGGGTCCATGTCCGACAGGCTCATCCAGTCCTTGGTCAGGCCCCGACCGGCGATGACATCGCCCAGCATCGTTGCGGTCACGGGTGGCGGGACGAACCGGTACAGGACAACCCAGAGGACGGAAATCAGGATGAACCCCAGCGCCGCCTTGCCCAAAAACCGGGCGATGGTGCGGACGGAAAAGCTATTTGCGCGCTTGGCCATGGCCTGTGTTTAGCGGCTTGTCCGGGCCGGGCAAGCCATGGCCGACGCTCGGTTGTTGCTCCGGCGACCTGCGGGCGCTAAAGCGCGCGCTTTCCTGACCGTCTGGATGATTGCCCGTGACCACGCTCTACGCCCGTTTTGCCGCGCATGTTGATGCGGCGCTCAATGCCCTGGAAGCTGATGGGGTGCTGGCGCCCGGCGTAGACCGTCGCAATGTGACGGTGGAACCCCCGCGCGATGCCAGCCATGGCGATCTGGCGACCAACGCCGCCATGGTTTTGGCCAAACCGGCGGGTCTTAATCCGCGCGTGCTGGCCGAGGCGCTGGCGGCCAAGCTCAGCGCGCTGGATGAGGTCGCGGGTGTTGAGGTCGCCGGACCCGGCTTTATCAATCTTCGGCTCACGGATGGCGCCTGGCGGTCAGAAGTCGCCATGATCGCGGCGGCGGCGGATCGTTATGGTCGGTCCACCATGGGCGCGGGCACCACTGTCAATGTTGAATATGTCTCTGCCAACCCCACCGGGCCGATGCATATGGGCCATTGCCGGGGGGCTGTGGTTGGCGATGCGCTGGCAAGCCTGCTGGAATATGCCGGGCACAAGGTCATCCGCGAATATTATGTCAATGATGCCGGCGGCCAGGTCGATGTGCTCGCCCGGTCGGTCCACCTGCGGTATCGCGAGGCGCTGGGCGCAGATGTGGGGGAGATCCCGGAAGGCCTGTACCCGGGCGATTATCTGATCCCCGTCGCGCAAAAGCTGGCCAAGGACCATGGCGATCGCTTTGTCACCGCGCCAGAGGCGGACTGGCTTGTGCTGTTCCGTGAAACCGCTGTGGCGGCCATGATGGACATGATCCGGGCAGATTTGGCGCTGCTGGGTATTCACCATGACGTGTTTTCGTCGGAAGCCGTTGTTCAGCGTGAGAAAAAGCCCGAAGCGGCCGAGGCCTTTCTGCGGGACAAGGGCCTTGTCTATGATGGCGTTCTGGAAGCGCCCAAGGGGGAAGTTGATCCGGATTGGGAACCGGTCACCTTGCCGCTGTTCCGGTCCACCCAATTTGGGGATGATCAGGATCGGCCGATCAAAAAATCAAATGGCAGCTGGACCTATTTCGGCGCCGACATGGCCTATCATTATCAAAAGGCCCAATCGGCGGACGCGCTCATCGACATTTGGGGCGCTGATCACGCCGGCACGGTGAAGCGGATCAAGGCCGCCGTCACCGCCTTGACCGATGGCGCAAAGCCCTTTGATGTGAAGCTGGTCCAGATGGTCCGCCTGCTGCGCGGCGGCGAACCGGTTAAAATGTCAAAACGCGCCGGCAATTTCGTGACGCTGGCGGATGTCGTGCGCGAAGTTGGCAAGGATGTTGTGCGCTTCACCATGCTGACCCGCAAGGCTGATGCCCAAATGGACTTTGACTTTGCGAAGGTTGTCGAAGCGTCCAAGGACAATCCGGTTTTCTATGTGCAATATGCCCATGCCCGGATCTGTTCGCTCAAGCGCAAGGTGGCAGAGGCCGGGATCGACGCGTCTCAGACGGATCTCAGCCGGCTGGACGCGGCGGACCTGACGCTCGCCAAGCTGGCCGCGCAATTCCCCCGCATTGTCGAGTCGGCCGCCATCGCGCGGGAACCGCATCGCATTGCCTTTTACCTTTATGATCTTGCCGCGGCCTTTCATGCCTATTGGAATGCGGGCAATGATGACCCAGAACGGCGCATTTTTTTGGCCAATTCGGCAGAAATCACCTCGGCCCGTCTTTTCTTGGCCGCCGCAATCGGGCAAGTCATTGCCAATGGGCTGTCCATCATGGGGGTGACAGCCGCTGAGGAGATGTAAATCCTATGGGGGACAATGAGGAATTGTCGCTCGGCAAGGATGACCGCTTGCCCTGGCTTGAGCCCGTTGACAGCGCGCCGGAAGAGGAGGCCGTCAACACGGGCAAGATCATCGGCTTTGCGGTGGCCGCTGTGGTGGCGCTGATCATTATTTTTGGCGGCCTGTGGTGGGTCCGCGCCAATGATGGCGCGCCCAATGGCAATGGGGCGCTGATCACCGCCCCCGAAGGCGCGTATAAGGTCCGTCCCAAGGATGTCGGCGGCATGGATGTTGAAGGCCAAGGCGATGCCAGCTTTGCCGCGTCTGAAGGGGCGGATGCTTCTGGCAAGCTGGATCTCAGCGCCCAGCCCGAAACGCCGGTCAATGCGCCCCGCGTGGCAGAGGTGCGGCCGGAAACGCCGGTTGCGGTGGGTCAAAAGGCCAGCGCCCCGGTTGCGTCCGGTGGCAAGCTTGCCCCGCCAAAGCCGACCATTCCGGCGGCACGCCCCGTGGTTCCGGCCAAAACCGAAGATCCGGCGGCCGGCCTGATTCAGCTTGGCGCTTATGCAACAGAGGCCAGCGCCCAACAGGCGCATGCAGCGCTTGCCCGTCGTTTCGCGTTTCTGGCGCCCATGCCCAAGATCATCGCCCAGACCAGCGTTGGCGGGACCACTTTTTATCGGTTGCGTGTCACGGCCGGGCCACAAGCGGCACAGGTCTGCGCCCAGTTGAAAGCCGGCGGGGCCAACTGCTTGGTCGTCAAGTAATCCCCAGTAAAAGCCAGCCGCACCGCCGCGCCCTTCGACATGGGCCGGGCGGGCGCGTAGAGCAGCCTTATGAAGCCCGTTATCTTCGGCCTGTCCGGAACCAGTGTCAGCGCAGAGGAGCGCGCCTTTTTCCGCGCGGTCGATCCCGCCGGCTACATCCTGTTCAAACGCAATATTGTGGATCGCGCGCAGGTGCGGGCGCTCACCGATGATTTGCGGGCGCTGTCCGGGCGCGATGATCTGCCGATCCTGATTGATCAGGAAGGCGGCCGTGTCTCGCGCATGCAGCCGCCTGAATGGCCGGCCTTTCCAGCCAGTGGTGTCTTTGACGCGCTGTACGACATCGCCCCCATGTCGGCGATTGAAGCGGCCCGCTGCAATGCAGAGGCCATTGCCCTGACGCTGGCGGAAGTGGGCATTACCGTGGATTGTCTGCCGCTGCTCGATGTGCGCGTGCCGGAAACGCATAACGCCATCGGGGACCGTGCCTTTGGCAGCGAACCCTTGCGCGTTGCGGCCTTGGGCCGGGCGGTCATCGATGGCCTGCGTGCGGGCGGTGTGGTTGGCATTGTCAAGCATATGCCTGGTCAGGGCCGGGCCGTTGTCGACAGCCATCTGGAACTGCCGACCGTGACGGCCGACGCTGCGGCCTTGGCGCAGGATCTGGCGCCCTTTGCCGCCCTGCACGATGCCCCCATGGGCATGACCGGCCATATTGTCTTTACCGCCTGGGATAAGGACCGCTGCGTCACCATGTCCCCCACGGTTATCCAAGAGATTATCCGGGGCCAAATCGGCTTTACCGGCCTGTTGATGAGCGATGATCTCGACATGAAGGCCCTGCAGGGCGATGTGCCGCAACGCGCGGCGGATTGTGTGGCCGCCGGCTGCGATGTGGCGCTGAATTGCTGGGGCCGTTTTGACGAGATGGTGGCGATTGCCGATCTGTTGCCCGACATCACGCCCGCCGCGCGCCAAAGGCTGGATGCGGCCATGGCAACGATCGCGCCCGTGGATCATTTTGACCGCATAGCAGAGCTGACGGCCAAGCGTGACGCGCTGCTCGCGCGCACGGGATAAGCGGCCATGTCGGAAGAGCAGCTGGTCCTCGACACATTCGATGCGCCGCCACCTGCCGATGATGAGCGCCTGACGGTTGAACTTGGCAGCTGGGAAGGCCCGCTGGACCTGTTGCTGACACTGGCCCGGTCGCAAAAAGTGGACCTGCGCGAAATCTCTATATTGGCGCTTGTTGATCAATATCTGGCCTATATCAACGATGCCCGCGCCCTGAAGCTTGAGGTTGCGGCCGATTATCTGGTGATGGCGGCCTGGCTGGCCTATCTGAAATCCGGCCTGTTGCTCCCCAAGGATCCCGAGATTGAACCCAGCCCGGAAGAGCTGGCGCTGCGCCTGCAACTGCGTCTGGAACGGCTGAACGCGATGCGCGATGCCGGCGCCCGGTTGATGGGCCGCGATCGGCTGGGCCGCGATGTATTTGTGCGCGGCGCACCCGAAGGTCTGCGCGTGGTGCGCAAAGCCTTATGGGATGCCAGCCTGTTTGAACTGATCCAGGCCTATGGCCATGTAAAAGCACGGGCAGAGCCGCCGCTGCATATCGTGCACCAGCGCAATGTGTTGACGCTGGAAGAAGCAATTGACCGCGTCTCGCGGCTTGTCGGGTCGCTGGTCGAATGGACCGTCATTCAACGTTTTCTGCCCGAAAGCGACGATCCGCAGTTTCGCAAATCCGCCCTGGCGTCGAGCTTTGTCGCCACGCTGGAACTGGCGCGTCAGGGCAAGATCGCGCTGCGTCAGGAGGATGCCTTTGCCCCGCTTTATGTGCGTGCCGCATGACCGAATTTGAGGCCCAATCAGACCCGACAAGCGACGTGACGCGCGCTGTGGAAGCGACGCTGTTCGCAGCGGCAGAGCCGTTGTCGCTTGCCGATATTCAGGCCTATGTCGGCCCTGAAATTGACGTGAAGGCGGCCGTCCAGCGGCTGGCCACGCTCTATGCACCGCGCGGCATCAACCTTGTTGAACGCGGCGGGAAATGGCATTTCCAGACCGCCGGAGACTTGGCGCATATTCTGCGCCGGGAACGCGAGGAAAGCCGCAAGCTCAGCCGCGCGGCCATCGAAACGCTGGCGATCATTGCCTATCATGAACCAGTGAGTCGGGCGGAGATCGAATCGATTCGCGGCGTCCAGATTTCAAAAGGCACGCTGGATGTGCTGATGGAGGCCGGCTGGGTCCGGCCAGCGGGGCGGCGGGACACGCCGGGACGGCCGCTGACCTTTGCAACGACGACCGCCTTTCTGGCGCATTTCGGCCTTGCAAATCGCCGCGATCTGCCGGGGATTGATGATCTGCGGGCGGCCGGGCTGCTTGATCCCGTTGATCTGGCGTTTGAATCGCTCGACTTTGCCGACACAGCGGCAGACGATGATCCGGAACTGGAAAGCGACGACGAAAACCACTAAATCAGGCTGGTCAGCCCGTATTGCGCTGAGCTAGGGCGTCCGCGTCCCAAGGGAGAATGTTATGGGTAGTTTCAGTATCATGCATTGGCTGGTCGTCGGCATTCTCGTCTTGCTGTTGTTCGGCAAGGGCCGTTTTTCGGACATGATGGGTGATGTCGCCAAGGGTCTGAAGAGCTTTAAGAAAGGCCTGTCCGAGGATGATGAGGCCAAGCCGGCCCCGCGGATCGAGGCCCCGTCCCCGACCACCATCGAAGCGGAAAAGCAGACCGACAAGCAAGCCTGACCGCGCATCCCATGTTTGATGTCGCGCCCAGCGAACTGCTTTTTGTTGCGGTGATCGCGCTTGTCGTGATCGGCCCCAAGGACTTGCCCCGCGTCATGCGCGTGGTGGGCCGCTGGGTTGGCCGTGCCCGCGATATGGCGCGCCAATTCCGGTCCGGTTTTGATGAAATGCTGCGCGAATCCGAACTGCGCGAAATGGAAGAAAAATGGCGCGCGGAAAATGAACGCATCATGCGTGAATTTCCGGCCAATCCACCGCCTGTCACGCCGGCCAAGCTTGCGGATCAAACCGATGCCGATGCGCCCCCGCCGCCGCCATCGCCCACAGGGCCCGCAGCGTCATGAGCGATCTTGACGAAACCCGTATGCCCTTGCTCGATCATCTGATTGAGCTGCGCCGCCGCCTCTTGTGGAGCGTTGCGGCGCTGGGCGTCGCCTTTTTCATCTGCCTGTATTTCGCGCGCGATATCTTTGCTTTCTTGGCGCAGCCCCTGCTTCAGGCCGGGCAAGGCAAGATCATCTATACCGATATTTTCGAAGCCTTTTTCGTAGAGATCAAAGCCGCCTTTTTCGCAGCGACAATGGTCGACTTTCCGGTGATCGCACAGCAAATCTTGCGTTTTGCTGCCCCGGGCCTCTATGCGAATGAAAAGAAGGCGTTTCTGCCCTTCTTGGTGATGACGCCGGTTCTGTTCCTGTCGGGCGCGGCCATGGCCTATTTCATCGCCATACCGGTCGCGCTGAAATTCCTGCTGGGCTTTTCCGGGGACGTCGGCGGCATTTCGCAAGAGGCGCTGCCGGGCGTTGGCAATTATCTGGGCTTTGTCACCAAATTCCTGTTCGGCTTTGGCGTGGCGTTCCTGTTGCCCGTGCTGCTGATGCTGCTGGAACGGGCGGGCATTTTGACGTTGCAGCAGTTAAAGGCGGGGCGCCGCTATGCCGTGGTGGGCATCGCCGCCGTATCGGCGGTTCTGACGCCGCCAGACCTGATGTCGCAGATCCTGCTGCTGGTCCCGATGTATCTGCTTTATGAATTGGCGATCATTGCCATCATGGTCACGGGCCGAAAGCCCGCGACCACCGAGGATGTGGCTGCCGCCGAATGACGGCCGCGCTGTTTAGTTGATTGCCTTGTCGCCGGCATTGCCCACCGACTCAATGTCGCGGCCCAGCCCCTTCACCGTGTTGCACGCGCTGACCAGCAGGACGCTGGCGGTCAGGGCAAGGATCGTCCACTTGCGAATCATGATGTTGCTCCTTGTTGCTTTCCACTCACATTCAATCTCTTAAGATAGAAGTTATGTCTGTCGAGATGCTGAACAAGGCCCTGGAACGTGCCGAACAACATGCCCCGCATCTGCGCCTGCTGATGCAGCGGCACCCCGATGTCCGCGATGCACTGGCCGCCGGGGATCTCGCGGCCGCTTTGGCGCGCCATCGCGCCGCGCCGGATCCTGACATGCCCGTCGGCCAGGCCTTGCGCCGCGCCAAGGGGGAGCTGGCCCTTGCCGTGGCGATTGGCGATCTCGCGGGCCTGCTGAGCCTGGAAGAGGTGACCGGCTATCTGTCCGACTTTGCGGACCATGCGCTCCACATGGCCATAGAAACCGCCATCCAGGATTATCGGCCCGGCGCGCCGCCCTGTGGCCTCAGCGCGATCGCGCTTGGCAAACATGGCAGCCGGGAACTCAATTATTCATCAGACATCGACCCGATATTGCTGTTTGATCCGCAGACCCTGCCCTGCCGAGAGCGGGATGAGCCGGTTGAGGCCGCGGTGCGCATTGGCCGGCGCGTTGTGGAATTGATGCAGGCCCGGACAGAGCATGGCTATGTCTTTCGCATTGACCTGCGCCTGCGCCCGACACCCGAAGTCACGCCCATCGTGATGCCGGTTGAAGCCGCCATCACTTATTATGAATCGCAAGCCGTGGCCTGGGAACGCGCCGCCTTCATCCGGTCGCGCGCCTGTGCGGGTGATGCCGATCTTGGCCATTATTTCATGCAGGCCCTGCGCCCCTTTGTCTGGCGGCGCGGCCTTGATTTCGGGGCCATTCGTGAAATCCGGTCCATCTCCCACCGTATCCGCGACCATTATTCGCAAGGCCAGGCATTCGGCCCCGGCTTTGATCTGAAACGGGGTCGGGGGGGTATAAGAGAATGCGAATTCTTCGCCCAGATCCACCAGCTGATCCATGGTGGCCGCAATGCAGAGCTTCGCGTGCCGGCCACGGTCGATGCGCTCAATGCGCTGGCGGCCGCCGGCCATATCGGACAGGATGAGGCCGATATTCTGACCCATGCCTATCGGCTGTACCGCACGATCGAACATCGTTTGCAGATGGTCGATGATCAGCAAACACATAGCCTGCCCAAACAGGCAGAGGCGCTCGATACGGTGGCCGCGCTGTCTGGCCTGGGCTCGGGGGCTGCGCTGCTGGATGCCCTGCGCCCGCATATTGCGGCTGTCAGCCAGCTCTACGATGGCCTTGACGGGACATCGCAGGATGCCCTGCCGCAACAGGAAGACGGGCTGGAGGCCGCCTTGCGGGCCGCTGGCTTCAAAGACCCGGGTCCCGCCATGCAGCGGATCCTCCATTGGCGGTCGGGCGCCGTGCGCGCCGTGCGCACACCCGCCGCGCGCGAGGCGCTGGAGGCGGTGTTGCCGAAACTTGTCGCCGGGCTGGGCCAGGCGCCCGACCCACTGACCGCGATCAACCAATTTTCCTTTATCGTTGAACGATTGCCCAGCGCGATCAATCTGTTCCGCCTGCTAGAGGCACGGCCCGGCCTGCTCGCCATGCTGGCGGATATCCTGTGCCATGCGCCGACATTGGCCGAGCAGTTGGGCCAGCGCCCGGCGATGCTCGACCGGCTGATTGATGCCTCTGCCTTTGATGCCCCGGGCAGCGTGGCCGACATTGAAACCCAGTTGCGCGGTGGCGACACGCTGGAGGATCAGCTGGATCATGTCCGCCGCGTGGTGGGCGAAATGCGCTTTGCCTTGGGCGTGCAATTGGTGAGCGGGGCGCGCGATGCGCTGGAGGTAGCGGCAGGCTATGCCCGGATTGCCGAAGCCGCCATCCGGGTCGTGACCGATGCGACGCTGGCCGAATATGAACGGGTCCATGGTCGGGTGCCGGGCGGCGAACTCGTCATTCTGGCGCTGGGCCGCATGGGCGGGGCAGAGCTGACCCATGCCTCTGACCTGGATCTGATTTATCTGTTTACGGGCGATTTTTCGGCCGAGTCTGATGGCGCCAAGCCGCTGGGTGCCGTCCATTATTTCAACCGGTTGGGCCAGCGCGTGACCAATGGCCTGTCGGTCGCAACGGCAGCTGGCCCGCTTTATGACGTGGATACACGGCTGCGCCCATCGGGCAATGATGGTCCGCTGGCGGTCTCTTTGGATGCATTTGCGCGCTATCAGGCCGAAGATGCCTGGACCTGGGAACATATGGCGCTCACCCGCGCCCGGCCGGTCTATGGCTCTGCCGCTGCACGTGCGCAGACACAGGCGATTATCGATGATGTGCTGACCCGCCCGCGCGATTGCGTCCGGCTGGTGCGTGATGCCGCCAAAATGCGGGCAGATATGGCCGCGCACAAGCCGCCCGTCGGCCCGCTGGATGTCAAACTTTGCGCAGGCGGCCTCGTCGATCTGGAGTTTCTGACGCATGTCACGCAATTGCGCTCTGCAACCGGGCTGACCCCCCATTTGGCCGATGCCATTGCAGCGCTGGCCCAGGCCGGGCTGATCTCTGCCGATATGATCGGCGCCCATTGGCTGTTGACGCGCACGCTGGTCGCGGTCCGGCTGATGGCCCCCAGCCTGCAAAACCCGCCCGCCATATCGCGCCCGGTGATCGCGCGGGCCTGTGGCGCGGATGATTGGGATGACCTGCTTGCGCAGCTTGAAAGAACACGGCAGAGCGTCGCGCGAGAGTGGGGGCGCGTCTCAACCACTGGGGAAGATTGACATGCTCAACGAAGGTGATCGCGCGCCGGATGCGCGCTTTGTAACGGCCAATGGCCCGGCATCGGTTCAGGAATATGCCGGCCGCAAGCTGGTGCTGTATTTCTATCCCAAGGATGACACCTCGGGCTGCACCAAGGAAGCGCAGGAATTTACAGCGCTTGCCGCCGATTTTGCCGCCGCCGGTGTCGATATTGTCGGCATTTCAAAAGACAGTCTGGCGAGCCACGCCAAGTTCCAGACCAAATATGATCTGAAGCTGACGCTGGGCAGCGATGCCGAAGGCGGCGTTTGCGAAGCCTTTGGCACATGGGTCGAAAAATCCATGTATGGCCGGACCTATATGGGCATTGAACGCAGCACCTTTCTGATTGATGCGTCCGGCACGATTGCCCGGATCTGGCGCAAGGTGAAGGTGCCTGGCCATGCAGCCGCCGTGCTGGAGGCAGCAAAGGCGCTTTGATGACCCTGGGTGCAGCGGCGTTCCTGCTGACAACGGCGTTTCTGACCGCCACCTTGTCGGGCATATTCGGCATGGCCGGCGGCCTGATCCTGATGGGGGCGCTGGCGCTGGTTCTGCCGGTGTCGGCGGCTTTTGTAACGCATGGTGTGTTGCAGCTGGTGGCCAATGGCTGGCGCGCGCTGCTCCATCGTCAGCATATTCGTTGGCGCATTCTGGCCAATTATGCGCTGGCATCGGCGGTGGCGGGCGGGGTTGTTGCGCTTATCGCCTTTACCCCGTCGCTGCCGCTGCTGTTTTTGCTGCTGGGTCTGGT
>JACCDO011355213.1_pt1 | contig 18074 bp, 31 predicted proteins | sample 7446101 | NCBI WGS metagenome assembly JACCDO01 (sample SAMN15323440, study PRJNA562643) | freshwater metagenome | isolation source: river surface water | place: USA:Blue River Watershed | collected 2017-08-16 | reverse complement strand
GGGGCTGCACAAGGTATTTCTTTTGGGTTAGCTGATGAAGCGACAGCTGCTGCTGAATCTACTCTAGGCTCCTTAGGTATTGTTAAAGATAAGACATATTCTGAAGCTTTAAGAGAATCACAGAAGAATTATGCAGAAGCAGAAAAAGATAACCCTAAGTCCTTCTTAGCTGGGGAAATAGCGAGCATATTAGTTCCTGGGATTTTTGGTAGAAAGGCTATAAAAAAAGGAGCCGAAGTTGCTACAGAAGGAGTTAAAGCTTTCGGAAAAAAAGGATTAGAAGCTGCCAAGAAATTAGATAATGCTAAAGAAGCTTTAGTAGATAAAGTAGCAGCTAAAGTTGGGGTAGACAGCGATTCAATTAAAGACGCGGCCACTATTATAGCCGAAATGTCGGGCGCTGGAGGATTAGCTGCAGCTGGTAGAATATTAACTAAAGGTAAGAAAGTTAAAGAATTATATAATACAATCAATAAGACAGAGAAAGTAGCAGAAGCGACTAGAACAGCTGCTAAGGCGACAGAACCTGTTATAGAAAAAGTAGCTAAAACAGTCACAGCTCCTACAATTAAATCAGCTAAAGCTACAGAAGAGGCTTTGGTTGATAGAGTAGCAAGCAGTATGAAAGGGGGCATAAAACCCCCTACTACTGTAGTACCCTCTAAGAGCGTAAATCCACTAAAAGGTTCAGCTGAAGATTTACCTTATACATTAGAGAAAACTATTATCGGCGGTAAAGAGGTAATGGTTAAAAAATATAAACCTGCGATCCCTACAAATATAACACCAGGATCGTATTAAAAGGAGTCTTTATGAATTCTATTATTATTACAGCGTTAAGTAAATTATTAATGAGTATTTTGGTTAAATTATTGGCAGAAAGTGCCTTAGAAGATTTATTATTGTTTTTGTTGAAAAAACTTTCTGAATCTACTAAGACACAGGTAGATGACGAGTTACTGGCTATTTGTCAGAAACATCTTGGGCGATCTGTTGATCAACAACCGAAGTAATAATTTTGGTGACGATTTCTATAGCGCCTTCAATTTTATATGAAGTTGCTATAGAGTCTGCATCGTGCTTAGTTTGTTGGTCTTTTAACTGGCCTAAAATAACTTCTAATTGTTCTTTAGTGATACCCATGTTATTCTCCTTCTACGTATAGTTTAAATGATAGCCCAGCAAACTTATCTTGAGCTACGTCTTGGGTTAAGATAATAATGCAACTTAATTGAGTTTCTCCATCTGCTTGGTCAAGAATATTAGTCCCGCTGACTACTCCGTAAGAGTATAAAGAATTAGGGTATTTAATACTAATAGCTTTATCATGTGCGGATACTGTACCTTCTGCCAATAACTGCAGAATTGTTCCAGCTGCATACTCAGTTTCTACTTTAGATTTTACAGCTTTAAGTACATTTACTTCTTGTACTCGAAGTGACACAGAATCTACAGTGGTTACATGATCTCCTGAAAGTTTGATACGTCGATTTAAAGCTGCGCGTAGTGCGCTACGTCGTGCAAATGCCATAACTTCTCCTATTTGTTGAGAGTCTTTAACTCTTTGTTAATTTTATCTTCACTGACTAAGTCTTTAGATGTCCTAGCTTTATTCTTCTCTTTCTTTAACTCTTGTTGTCTTCTAAGCTTATCAAATCGCTTAGGCAATACATCAGGAGTTGATGCAGAGGTTTTAGCTGTAGAGACGTGCGGTACAGCTTGAATTCTGTGACTCGCTAATTCTCCACAACTAGGACATTCATATACGTCATCTCTATGGTTGCGGTCAAGTAGGTCTCCGTAAAGATGTTCGCATTTATCGCATCTCATCATCTCACTGATCCAGCCCATACCCACCTCTTACTAGATATATTGCATCCATAGAAAACGCTTGAGGTCTAGGGGCACCCTCTATTTCATAATCACTCGCTAATATATCGCTCTTGTCTAAGTGTCTAGATTCTTTAGTTAGAACGCTTTCTAATAAGCCATTGGCGCGTAATATATAATACTCTTCCCAACGTTTGCGCTTAAAAGGAGACCCTGTATTGTTTGCTTGGATAATGTTCATATTACTCCTTGCAATCTATAATTTTTGAGTCAGTGTATAAGCATGTTATACCATCAACAGTCTGTTTATATATAATTAGACCATTTCGGAATTCTATACGTATTGCCGAATCTTCATCATCTCTAACTGTTTCTGTAGCTATACCTACACATACAGCGCCAATAAATGCTATAGAGAGCAAGACTAGAATAAATAATTCTGTCTTATTCATTTCGGAATCTCCTCTAAATCGTCACCAATATAATCAATATCATTATTACAACATACTTCTGCACAAGTACATTTCTTACCTTCAAATGCGCGCTCTTCTTTAATAACTTCTAATTTATCACCAAAATCTAATGGATAGCCTACCGCTCGTAAAAATCTAGCGAATTCCTCTGTTAATTCAAACATAGTCATACCACTAGAATCTAGTTTAAATGTGACCTTATTGATATCTTCTCCATTAGCCGCGTTTTGAACTAAGTAAACAAAGTACATAGCTTCTGTTGTTTGTCTAAACATAAAATCTCCTTTTGTTAGAAGTGCGGGGCGTTGCCGCCCCAATTATTAATCTTATCGGACACTGCTTATAAAACTTTAGGGAAAATATTTCTGTTAGAAAAACTATCTTACTGGGCAGTGACCTTTTAAACATTCGTCTAGTTCTACATCGCTCATCTGTAATGTCGCATCTGAAATCGGTAAAGCAGACAATATACGGCTTTCATACTCTTCTTCTGTAATCTCTTCAAGAGGGGCTTGTACAAAACCATGTTCAGAATGAAGTAAGAAAGATATACTTTTAATCTCATCTTTGTAATACTTCTTTAAGTATTCTTGGATCTCTGGCAATTCTTCTTTTCTAAAGTAGACGGTACAAGATACAGCATTATCAGCCCATTCCCGTTGTAATCTTCGTACGAATTCCATTTGCTGAACAGCTGTTAAATCTTTAGCCAATACAGTACCATCTGGGTGACGACAAGGGAACTCTACAACTACCGTTTCGTAATCAAGGGATCCGTCAAAATTCTTTTGGAATTCAACTGGATAACCATGAGATCGGCAGGTTGCTGCAAGTGGGCTGTTTGACGCAATTCGTATTCTTCGGATGTAATATTGAGAGTATCCAGGATGGCACCCAGAAGTTGTACCAGCAAGTAAAGAAAGAGTACCACTAGGCTTAATCGTAGTAAGCTTGATAGAAGGATTGAACCCCATTTTAGCAGAATAAGTGCTATCAAAATCGCGTAAATGATTATAGGCATCATGTAACCACCCCCTTTGTTCTTCTGTTGCTTGTAAGTACCCAGTAACCCCTATACCTACACGCATGTTTTTTTGATTTATTTCTTGTGTTTTTGTTTGATGAGAAGGAAGAGTTTGGGCATGTTTGTTAATACGATATAGCAGGGTAGAAACATCTTTCAACTCTTCTAAACTAGAAATATTACTTAAATATAAGTCACTTAAACAACATGTCTCCCAATTATTTAGAGAGATTTCACCGCACTGCCCAGTGACTACTCCATTAAATACAGCCGTATGCCTCTTAGGCTCGTTGAAACAGTATACCACATTGGCGGTCTCCCCTGGAGATATACTTAAAATATGTACGTTTGTATGGGTTTCTATAACGGAAGAAGTACTCGGTAATTGATATGGTACAATCCTCATTCCTATTTCTAACTCTCTGGCCTCCATTTTCTTACTCTTGCCAGATTCTGCATCAGTTATATAAAATGTATGATAATAGGTACAAGAAAGGGTTTTTCCGTTACTGAATGTGATATCTAACATATTCTGGTTACGGCCAGTGATTTTAGGGGTGACAGTAGACCATTCATACCCATTCCATACTTCCACTTCTTTACCGACTAAAGAATCTATTCTTAGATACCCTTTAGAAGTCAATATTTCCGTGTCCCCTGAAACGCAAGGGTTTGTTCCCATTACGTTTTTATCTGGGTATTGGGTCTCTCCCGTTCTACCGACTAGTTGAGATAATTTCTTGTTAAATAACCCAATAGGTTCCCCCCCTATAGTGTAGGAATCCCAAAAAGCTTGAGGTAATTGAGATATATCTGAACATATAACTGTATTATTAGACATAGCTCGCCAATTAGGAATAGATCCCAGATCCCAACGTTTAGCTTTTAAGAATAACTCATCGTCGTAATCACCTAAGGCTATTTGGGCAGATCTACGAACGTTCCCTGATACAACTATATACCCAATAATATTCATTATGTCGAGGGCGTCGATCGACCTGATTTTTTTGCCACTTCGCGCGTTAAGGGTTGCGCTAATCCGATCAATTCCCCAAGAGAGAGGTTCTGCACCAGATGCTTGGCCGCCGAAACCTTCAATAGGTGTTCCCTTTCCTCGTATGCAGATTGTAGAGTAACTAAAAGATTTTCCAGTTTTGAAATGTGATTCAAGGACTCGGCGGAGTAATTCGACCCATCCTTCGCGTGAATCTGGGACAATAAAGTCAGCGTCTTTAGTATCTCGACGGGTAATTGTTGCAGATCGGACTTTCGGTAATTCATAGACGTGTTCCCTTTGAACTGAATAACCAACACCGTTACCTAGCATCAACGAATCGAATGCCCAAGTAAACGGTTCAATTGGTTTGTTAATAGATGTGAAATTACAATTCATTAAACTCATCATACCTAATTTATCTACTGTCTTAGTTCCAAGTTGCCACAAAAATCTGCCAGCTGGTAACCCTTTTAATTGTAACATGTAATTTCTTAATCTATCTAATTCAGCTGGAGTAAAATTACACTTAAGCTGCTGTTGGGCTCCGTTTAATATACGATCTACGGTGTCTGTAAAATTCTCTTGTACACCGTTATCATTACGGGCATATGTGCGCTTATATGTAATTAATCCTAAAGCTCCCCATGGTGTCTGTGTCATTGTGTCTCCTTTATTTTCCAGTTGATCCAAATCCGCCTGAACCTCTTGTTGTGTCAGAAAGTTCATCCACTTCTTCTATACTAATGAACGGGTTCTTTAGCAAAACTAATTGACATATACGATCTCCAGGACTATAAGGGTCTCCAGAAGTTTCTGGTATTATCCTAAATGATACTTTTATTTCCCCGCGATAGTCGGAGTCGATAACGCCAACTGAGTTAGCTAGAGTTAAAGGTAGGTTTTTGATTGAAGAGCGAGGGAATAACAATCCCACATAGCCTTCTGGTATCTCTACTGAAAGGCCTGTAGAATATGTTACTATGTTATCCTCAAGTGTAAAACCAGTAGCTGTTAGATCCATACCCGCTGCTCCATCAGAACCGTAGCGAGGTAATTTAGCGTCTGGATGAAGACGTTTAACTTTTAAAGTAGTATTATACACAACTTCAATAGCTTGACGCAGTTCATCCAAAACTGATCTAGCCATATCGAATTTATCATTTAATATTGAAAATGCTTTTACCATTGACCTTTACCTCCCCCAGAATGGTTACTATTAGGCCACTTCATAACAAAACCTAGTTTACCTATTAATCGCTCCCAATCTCTTTCTTTATTTTTTTCTTCTTCAAGATCTAAAGTTACACCTTTATTAGCCGCTTCTTGCACAATTTCCTCAGCTGTAGGAGGTTGCTCATAATCTCTATGATGACGTATAACTTCAATATGAAGATCATTTTTTTTATCATGCCATGGATAACTTCCCATGTTAACTCTCCTTTAACACACGAACAGCTGTTTCTAATGACTCGATACGAGCTAAGATAGCTGTAGCACTATCGATATGGTTTTGATGAGGTAACACTTCCATAATACCTAACACATCTAGGTACTCTCTCTCTTCCCGCTCTAATAAAAATTCTAAAGTAGTAATAATTTCATTTGTATACATGGTAACTCCTATCCTATGTTACGGTTTTTGATCTCTTCTTCTACTAACTTCATGTCTGCTTCTAAGATGTCATAACCAGGCGCAAACCAATCTGTAAAAGCTATAACAATATCTTTGATATCTTTTACTGTTAAACTAACTACTTGATCGTCTTTCATAATTAACTCCCTTGACGTTTATATATATTTTTCTTGGTGTCCCACCATTGGTACCCAAGGAACATGCGTTGCTCCGCCGCTCTACGTTTAACTAATCCAGCTGCTACTCTGCCTCTAACTTTCACATATAGTAATATACGGCTAGAAGCTTTTAAATATTTACCTTGTTTCATATAACCTAATAATTTAGGGTTAGTGGCTGCGTATAATCCAGCGTTGTAGGCGAAGGATAATAAAGCGTTAAATTGATCTCTGTCGAAATTTACACCTTCTAATCTAAGTTTAGTGCAAAGGTCTAGTCCTAAATAGTGCAAATCATTGCGTAATCGTGCGTCAGCTTGTGTCTCCGTCCATACTGTATGTTTATTAATACCTTTGCCATTGGATCCATAGCCAACTGCCCACCAACCTCCACCGCTATCTCTATATGCTCTAGGTGCAAAAGCTTCATAATTTTTGATTAACTCTACACCTTCTTCAGAAACACGGCAAGGAGAGGCAACTAATGTTGGGGAAGATAGAATAAATAATAAGTATGTAATTTTATTAATTACCATATATAACCTCTTATCTGTTTTTAAAATCTTTATTTGCTATATAACCGAAGATAGCGGCCACTATAAGAGGGGATATAACGAATAATACAAATACAACGTAAGCTACTGGATATTGATAAGCACCCCTACACATAACTTGCATAGGTTCGTGTAAGAAGTCTTCACAGGCTATTCCAAATATATGTGGTTCCATATAATCTCCTAAGGTTTAAAAAATCTAGCAGATTTAACTGGAGCATAATCTAAGTGCACCCATGAACTGCCTTCTAAGTCTTCCATTCGGGCGTTCCAGAATTCAAGTTTAGGTAAAAGTAATTCTCTAATTTTATCAGCGGGTAACTTACATGAAAAATCTACGGCTATCCCTAATGTGTGGGCAGATTTTGGAGCCCCGCCTACATATGCATTATAGTTTAATTCTTGGAAGGCTTTTACTTTAGCAGTAGTATCTGGTTTAACTAAACTAAGTTGACCTGTAAATCCTGGTCTACAATCTACTTTAAGTGGTCGTAACCAACAATGAATCTTCATGGAAATGCCTAGGTGATCTCTGACTAAATCTAGCTTAGCTGCTGTGCGTAAGATATTTAATTTCTCATCTCCAGTTGGATTATGATACACTTTCCAACTTGGAAGGTAGAGAGCCTCACCTACAGTAAAATAGCGTGAAATTTTTTGAGTAGTATCATTCCAATTAATTGGAGTCTCTTCTTGTTGTGTTGGTATAAATCCCATATTAATCCCCTAAATCTTTTAGATCTGATATACATTTAAAACACTCTGAGCAGTATTTCTCGTCTCCATATTCTTTAGTTGCTGGAGTATGATCACCTGCTTCACATTTATTACTGACCCATGGAGCGGGCAAACCAAATTGTATATACAAGTCCATCAACAAATGAGGCTCTTGAGCCGTAGCTAAAAATTCTTCGATTAAATCTGGATATTTAAAGCAGGTAGCCTCGTATGCTTTGAAATAAGCTCGTTCTTGTCTCTTTCGTATAAAAGAACCAAAGAGTTTGTACCATATAGGGCTTAAATACTTCCATTCAAATGTATGAATTTTTGAGTATTTTTTAACTCTTTGTAAATTAAAGAGAGAATATAAACAGCCATCCCACCAATCAACATGAATACGTGCTTGGCCGTATTTCTCTTTCCCATAGCACTCTATATTACCATTTATATAAAGCTCTTCACAAAGGAAGTTGATGGCTTCATCTAGAAGTTCCCAGTTGAAATCTTTATCTCCCCAAAGATGTATATTGTATGGCATATTATTTCCCCTTCCCACTACCGCACCATCCATAGTGCCCTAATGCATTTGACTTTTCAGCGCCACAGTCGCATTTTCTTTCTGAGGGTTTATAGAAAGGTGGGGAATGATAATGACTTATTCTATTTTTATATTCATAACAAGACTCACAGTACGTATCTTTCCCGTCTATAATAGGGAATGCTGTATCTATTCCACACTTATCGCAGGTAAATGTACGTGTAAGCGCATAAGTAGAAAATAAATCCAGCATAGATGGCTGTTTTTTAATGCCTTTTATTAGCGAGAACATATCCCCTCCTAATGTTAAAGTAACTTGCCGACCCAACGTCCACCTTTATCTAGTACCATAGGTATTAGTTGAGGTAATCCATTGATTATCATACCTACTCCAATAATAGGGCGCTTGGTATTGGTTTTATTGTAAGTAAATGCCAGCGATTTTTTATCTATCAAACATCCGACTGTCATAGCCCATAGTAACTTGTTGGGGGAGCTGACAAACTGAATGTTAAAATCTTCGTGGAAGTGCCCTTGTACAACACTCATAGCCATTTGTTGTGCTGATATTAAAGGGTCTTTTTTAAACTGATGGCGAAACATAACTTCACCTAATTTAGTTTCTAGTATGATTTCATCATGCCAACTCCAGCCGACTGGAGCTTCTAGTACATCTGCATAGTCTTTAATATATTTACGTGGTATACCATGATGTTTACCTTTACGGTAAATCATTGACCCGTGATTAGATTCTACCACCTGAACTTCTGGAAATAGTTTATACAACTTCTTAAGAATTTTAATAGCTACTTGCAATTCATCTCCAGCACTTAGTAGATCTGGGTCGGAATCGTGAAATGAGAGACTGTGCGCATCTACTTCATCTCCAATGCAAACCACTTTAGTCGGAAATAGTTGCGTTTTAATAGTTGTTAAAAATGCCATTGTATCTGGATGGCCATAAGGGATATGCATATCCGAGATAACTAAGATATTGTTCTCTTTCTTGCTCATTTATTTTCCTTTCTGTGAAAATACTACCGCTTCTTGGAAGTACTTCGGGAATAACATTTTACTTTTTCGGTATAAAAAAACAAAACTTGAGTCTAGAATATACGTAACTCCAAAATCCGTTGGAGATCGGCATATTCGACCAGTTTGTTGAACAGTATTTTTAATAGTTTCCCACTCATACCATTTTGGTTCTTTTTCTTTCTGGCGTTGAACTAGTGCATCCATTAGTGATGGGAACATAATTTTAGCTATAACCTGCCATTCATATTCTTCCCCTACCAGATCAATACCTTCTGCCATGCCTGCTGCCACTAGAATTTCATTTCCTGTAGATTCTCTAAATTTCTCATATACTTTAGTTTTACTATCCTGTGTATGCCACAGATATCTATCACCTTTTAAGTGTTTTTTGAATTCTGGGATAAGACCATAAGTTATATGTATTATACCTTTCCCTGCATGTTTTTCTGCTAACTCTTGTATTTTAGTACATATTTTAGGGATGGCCACTGACTGATTTTGGTAGCTCATTTGGGCTATCGGCATGATTTCAATAGGTCGTTGTATCGGTGGTATCGGAGAATTGACTTCTATAAACGCAATTCTTCTACGTTTTAATCCTAAGTATTCCATATCTTCTGGGCGTATAGTGCCTGACATTAAAACAATCTTTTTATGGTATTTCCATAATGATCCCACTGTATGTTCTAACGTAACTGGCCGTATTTCAATGCATTCCTTTTTTACGCCTTTATAGGTGTCCATCTTTTTTTCATAGAAAAAGTGGCCAGGGTCTCTCTCGATCCCTCGGATTAATGAAGTAAATTTAAATATCATAGATCTATACTTCAATTTTTTAGCTTTAGAGGAACTTTCTTTTTCTAAGAGTTCTAATTGTCTGATATACCCTTCCATCCAAATTACAACATCCCCTTGAGTGCCTATACTGTCTGGATAATTATCTATATGTTTCCACAGTTTTAGTGTGAATAATTCCTGTAATTGTTTAACCACAGCGTGAGCTTCGTCTACAATAACTATATCTGCATAAGATTTATCGTTAGCCGAATCAAACATGTAGGAATATAGATTATACACTCCTGTAGAAGCTTCTCGTATAGTTTGTCGCGCTTTAACATAAGGGCAATCAATACAATAATTTTCAGCTAGTGAATGCATTTCTTCACAATTAGATACTGATTTATCTTTACAGGAATATCTAGCTTTTCCTTTTAAAGTAGGAATATACGGAAAGGATTCTTCATATTGATCTTGAAGAATAACTTGTGGAGTAATTATAGCAGCTCTTAAGTTTGCAGATTTTACCCAATTGCTAATAGATACCGCTAAGTGACTTTTTCCTGCTCCAGTTGGTACACTTAAGATAAATACATCACTAGATCCCCATTTAGCCTCAACTTGGGTCAAAGCTTCTACTTGACAGTCACGTAAGGTAGACCCTTCAGGTGCATAGTTTAGAATACTCATTTATACCTCTTTTTAAACCTCTTTGTCTTATTCGGTATAGCAGATTCTTCGGCAATTCTAACCAGCACAGCTCCAATTAACTCCGCATCATTATCGTCATCTTTAGTATAATCATCTTCTCTTAACTTCTTCCAAAACTGGATAGGGACTTCTATCATAAAATCACTGTTGATAGAAACTATTGCAACTCCTATTGACCATTTTAAATAGTCGTGTGCCATTGAACCTCTGATCTTCTCTACGGCTAGAATATCTATAGACTTGAATTTATTTTTTAATTGTTTATGTAAATCATGTAAGCGTTCGTTTACTTGTCTTTTTTTAGACACTAGTTTACCTTTAGAAGTTAACTCTCCTGCTTCATATAAAGCGTACCCTAAACTTTTACTTGCAGGGTCTATAGCTAATAGAGTACCAGTATTAATTACACTGGCTATTGCTTCAATACTTCTAATAATTCCAGGTGTTTGTTTTCCCCCGCCCCAATTAGTTTTCTTAAGCATAGTTAGCTACCTCTCTATAAGCTGATTTAAGTGTGGGTATAATACTGCTATTAGGTAATGGTGGGTTACACCTAGTCTCATTCCAAGAAGCTATAAGATTCGCGGTGTCATTAATATTCATACCTAGATCAAAACAAGCTTTACTTATTTTAAATACATGTAAGTTACGCCCAGTTGTACCTTTATCTATTGTCTTTGCAAGTAAAAACAATAACTGAATTTCTCGCTCTTCATCTGTTAATCGTTCTCTATCTATGTAAACAGGTGCAGGTAACTCTACTTTATCTATAATTAGCGATTTACCTGTGAAATTCGTCTCTATTATTTTTTTAAACCTTCCAGGGTTATTTTCATGATACGTTCCTGCCATACGATACATTCCATTAGCTCTGTATATTGATAAATCAGCTAAAGGGTAATTCTTTCTTACCCATTCTTTTTGAATACTAGGCACATCTGCCCCATACATATCAGTAATACGTATATGAAGATGTATAGATCTACCTCCACTGTCAAATTTAACCCAGTCGTAGTTCCTAAGAGATTCGGCCATGGTATTTGCAGCTTCAGGTTGATCGTCAAAATCAACTAGTAATAGATTACTAAATACTGGAGCCCCAATTAGGCCAGCCGTACCTCCAGTAGATTTAATATGTTCTACGGCCTCTTCTCCATATCCATAAACACTTCTAAATCCTGTGTAGTATTCCAATTTGGAATATGGAATAAGAACTACTTTACCCTGACGAATCTTTGTGCCTCTTACTTCATATAAGTATTCTGTCATGTTAATCACACTTTATAGCTAAAGATTTACCTGTTTTAACAGAGCCTTTAAATTTTATACCCCAATTCAAAGTCTCGTTTAAAGTGTCCATAGATTTATTGAACACCTCTACAGTCTGAGTTACATATCGGTCGGGAACTTCCCAAACTGTAGCGTCATGTTCATCTACCATCCAAGGTCTCATAGGTATTCCTAATTTTTCTCGTTCTTGTTGTAGAATATAAATATACCGCATGGTGACATCATGCGCTGTAGACTGGACAAATCTATTAGTTATATCTTTCGTGTAATCTGGGTGAATGGCAATAGGTCTACCTCTGCCGTTAACTATATAGCCTTTATTTTTTGCATACATATCTAACAACTTTTCTTCAAAGTTCTTTACACCACGGAAAAATTTCCAATAATCGTCATATACAGTTTTAGCTTCACCGTAAGATAATTTAAATCCAGCTAAGTTAACACCTTCTTTAAGTTTTTTGACACCCATGTTATACCCTAATCCAAGTACTATAATCTTAATAACTTTTCGTATAACGTCACATTCTCTTTTAGCTAAGGATATTGATTCTTTTGTAGGATTATCTGGATCATAGTACTGTCTAATCTGTTCTCCAAATAAGGATGTAAATGCCCCAAAATATAGGTAAATATCGTTCGGTTTAGCGCCCTCGCCATATAAAGCCAGCATACGTCTGTCTTGTGAGAATTCAGCTAGCACATGAGGTTCTTGAGCTGAAAAATCTATATACACTAAGGTATTGCCAGCTGATGGTTCAAAGGATTCTAAATAATCTGCCACTACAGGTAATTGAGCCATATTTAATTTACTCATTAATTCCCTCCACTCAGTCTTCCAGAGACTGTTCCAGCTATTTTAAATGTTGGGTGTAAAACTCTATCTCTCTGAACATTTCTAGTCGCATCCACGAATTTTAATCTATCTCGTAGTTTACGATACTTTATTAATATTTCGCCGTACTTGTCAAAGTAAGGTAAACTTTTACTATCTACAGATGGCGCCCCTTTTTTTGTAGTACGTTCAACTTTATATTTAAGTTTTGTGTAAAAAAGCCAAGCTAGTTGCGCTGGACTATCAATATTAAATAATTCTCTGATATGTAAATTACTCATTTCATTTATCTTTTCCTGATGAGCTTCCCAGCGTTTAGCTACTTTACCTGTTTTAGTAAATTGCTCTATTTTAATCGCTTCTAATTGGTTAATTGTAGCTATTCGTAATTCATTAACGGCTTCAACTACCTTAGGTTGAGATAAAAATTCATTAGCTAACTCTTCTATTTGCTGGTTAAGTTTTACGCCATAAGTGTCTAATTTTTCTAAGTTGATAGTCACACCTTTAATCTGCTGTTCTACAAGAAGATTTAGTTCCGTCTTAACTTCTTTTTCCATATAATCTAATAAGTTAGCGCCAACATCTTTTGGTAAGCCTTCTATAACTTTTAGTAAAATTTCATGTAATTGTACTGTAGCTGAGGAATCTAACGCGCAATATTTACCCAATATCTCCCAAGGGGCTTGCGCCATATCATGTTTGCCTAATTTATTGGCTTTTAACCATGCGTAAAGTTCCGCTGTGTTAGGTTCGTCCCATCCTAATACGTCTGTCATAGCTGTCTTTAGTGACCAAGACTGCCCAGCCCATCCATCTGTAGATAAGTATCTAAATAGAGCGGCTGTACACATATCTATATTTAGGCCTTTACCATGTACAGTAGCCCATAATTTATCGAACGATGCGTTATGCATAAGAAATCCAGGATGGTTTTTAACCCAATCCCAGAATAGATTTAGGGCAGGGGCGCCCAACGATTTAAGATCGATCGCTAGGCAAATATCTTTAGTAGCAAGTGATACAGCTCTAATAAAAGCCCCTGGCTCAAACGGATCTAAGCCAGAGGTTTCAAAATCTATTGCAGTCTTACCATGTATTTGAGATAATACTTCAGATAGTTTATAGCATGTTAGCTCGCTGTAAAGAAGCGGTTGCTGGGGTTTTCTCTGCTGTCTCGATAACAATACGTAAGAGTTTCTCATTTGCTAAAACCTCCTCTTTAGAGTTACGAATAGTTGTGATTTCGTTATATGCACGTTTTAGGCCTGCATCTTTGGCCGCTTGAGAAGCGTCTGCATATGATAAGAAAGTTGGATCTAATAACTTTTCTTTTGTAGCTACGTCAATAACGTTAAATCCGCCAGAGACAGGTTCAGCTACTATATCTACACCTTTTTTACCTTGTGCTATAACAATGTTAGCTTGCAGTCCTTTGAGGGCAGATAAGATTGTATTATCATCAGATACCATCTTTAAGAAATATTGACGGCGAGTTTCAATTGTAGAAGCTAAAGAATGAGCAAGAATAATGTAACCTTTCGAAATAGACTGTTCTTTAGTCTTTTTATCTACGTAGAAAAATGGGATAAATTGTTTAATTGTTTCGCCGTTTTCTCCTTCCCAAGTAATAAGTACATTCTCGCCATAACCATAATCTTTCATCTCAGCGTCTGCAATCTTAGCTTTGTGGGTACCTACTGCAAAAAACTTAGTTCCAGATACTGGCTCATTGAATGAGGATAAGTTCGTTGCTGAAAGATCTAAAGTTTTTTTAGCTGTTTGAAAACCGTTACTCATTGTTTCTCTCCTTTAATGAGTTTAAGAACTATACTCAAATCAGCTGGCACTACGCCAGGATTTTGATCATCTAATAAAGCGTCTATACGAGCTGAATAACATCCATCGTTACGTGTTAATAGTTCACGTGCTGAATTACCCTTCTCATCTTTTCGTTGGCGTACTACAAGAACAGTTGGAGCATAACCTTTAATGATAGATAAAGTAGCTTTACCTTTCAGTTCTGGCTTAACTTCTATTAAGTTGCCCGCTGCATCGAACTCGGGATTTAGTGCTAAAGTCATGAATACATTCTTCTTAGAAGTCTCTGCCAATTCTTTAGCAGCCATGATGAAATTTTCCATGGTTTGTTTAATGAGGTCAAATGCTCCCCATGGATTAGCGCCTTGAGCTGCCTTTAATATGGTGGGTTCATTGTATTTAATATTTGTGATAGCACTTATACCATCAATATAGATATTATTGTAATCAGAATCTGCCACTTCTGTAAGAATCTCTTGTAATTCAGTTAGAGATTGGAACTCTACTATATCTAGAGTTGTTTTACGTTGTTCTGATAATTTCTTAGCAGAACTAGAACCAGTTTCACGCAAAGCTGCTTGAATCAATAAAGTTTTTCCTGGTAGTGTACCCGCCAATGTAGACTTGCCACTTAAACGTAAGCCAGCTACGATTGCGAATACCCCTTTCTCTTTTTTCTTTTGCATCAGTTTAGCGATAATACTCATACTTCCTCCCCTTTGTTTTTAATTACTTTGACGGCGTCGATCCAGCTATCGTAATCATCCTCATATCTATCGCATACTTTTTGATATGGACAATATCCACAAGGATCATATGGTAGCGGTTTACCGTCAATCCGTTGATCTTTAAATCGGCTATAAAGTGTTTTTTCTTTAGGCATAGCTACAATTAATTTATAAAAGTCTGTAATTCCTGACCAAGTTGCGACGGATTTTACCACTTTTCCTTTTTCTGTCTCGTAGCAGATAGAGCCGTCCGCCGCTACTGTAACCTTAAACTCTTTAATAAACGGAGTTATTTTCTTTTCTAAGTATTGTTTTTGTGTCCAATATTGTAAATCTCCTTGAACAAATGATGTATATACTAAATAAAATGGCACTCCAATATGTTTACTGTAATGTGCAGCTTGTAAAAGGTTGTCTAATTTCGGCTTGTTATCATATAGTATACCAACTGCAGTGTTAACAGCTCCAACAGATTTCAATTCTATACCTACCACTGGGTTGCCATCTTCGAATAAAACTATATCTGGACGACCTGTAACTTTAACCCCGTCAACTTCCCATTCAATTGGAATCTCTTCTTCACATTTAAAGGTGCCTGACCAACTTTGCTTAAGTTTTTTAACCCAAAGATCTTCATTAGCTAATCCCATGTCGAAAAATAAATTACCACCTTCTGATTTATCTAATCCAAGATATCGAACTAAAGCTTTGCGATGGCATTTACCAATTACTTCTCCATCTTCTGTGATAGCGCCTGTTGTACCACCACGGAGAATACCTAATTTAGTTTTCTCATTTTCTGCTCGTTTATCATTTTCTATTTTGGAGGCTTCGTAGAATAAATCCTTAATCATTTTTATTAGCCTCTTGTACTTCTTTACCTTTAGCCACAGCTTGCTCGTAAGCGTGAAATGCTCCTAAAATAGCCGCTATAGCTGCTTGCTTATCTGTAGTACGCATCACTCTAGCTAATATTTGTAGCTTAAGTAATTGCTCATCTGTAAGTCTTAACATTAGTGCGTTGCGTGATGTTTTCATTTAAACCACCTTAATACTGTAAATGTTGATCCTGACATTTTTTCCATTAATTTAGCATGTCTTTCTGCTGTATCGAGATCTGTAAATATCACATTTAATCTATACCCATCTTCCACTCTACAGACTACCCACTTTGGTTTGCGCTTCACTTTTTTTGTGAACATTTGCATTTCCCATACCCCGCATCATAACTTTCCATCCTACGTCCCCCACAACTTTGCGAGCATTGACGTATCATCTGCTGATGCTCTTTTGCTGTCCATAAATCTGGGGTTCTATCTGCTGTATCTGAAGATAGTTTGTGCCCAGTTATCCCTAATATTATGCCAATCATGGCTGCGAATGCTAGTTCCATTTGTATTTCTTCCTACGTTGTTTCAGTAAATCTAAAATTATTAGATGTATCTGAGAACCCCTTTGCTTAGTTAAGTTTAACTCTTTACCAGCTTCAGTTAAAGTAGCTCCTCCCCCTAACATCCTTAACATCTTTGCGTAATTCGGTGGCTTACGTCTTTCTATATAAGAAACTGTTTTAGTTACATAATCTTTACGTATATACTCATTTTCTATATCTTCATCGGAGGGAGCATCCCACCCCTCTAAAGTTTGCCCATCGGAATAATGGGAATTCTGTTCAATAAAATGACGTATCCAATAAAAAGCGTAAGTGCCGAAACCTGCCACCTCAGGTTTATACGTAGCTAATGCTCTATAAATCCCTAAGATCCCATTTTGTTCATTATCCTCTCTCTCTGAGAGTTCGTATGAAGAGGCTACACGTTTTACTAACGGCAAGTATCTAAGTACAATCTTATTTGTGGCCTCTATATCCCCAGATTGAGCTTTTTCAATCAGTGCGTCAGATTCTTCTTTTGTCAAAGTGTCGAATTTTTGCGGTTTAACTACCATGTTGAAGCCTCGTATTCTTTAACTTCAATCTCTACACCATCAATCACTTTCACTTTAGTAGTAAAAGCAGTAGTAGGGGCAGACCCTAGCTTGAACTTTTTCTTACCTGGAAACCAGGTTATCTTCACTTTCTTAGAGTCTTTCATTTTCTTTTTATTCATATCCCCTCCAGTTAATTATACTCTTATCGGCACTTGATCTCAGAACTTTAGTCGTTAAAAAATCTCTTCGATTTTATTTTTTTTGCCGCCTCTACTAGTAGACAACGGAACCCTACAGATAAAATCAAAAGTATGATCCCAGAGGCTATTATCGAGACTGCGTATACTGCTACGAAAGTTACTGCTAATAATAATACTAATCCCATGATAACTCCTTATTTTGGCATCGTGTAGAATTCTTTTGGCGCCCCTTTTAGGCTCTCAATGATTGTAAAGAATCCAGGTTTAGCAAATTCTTTAATATCTAAGGCTTCCCACAAAGTCTCTGCGTAATAGTGTTGCGCTAAGATTTGGCATTTAGCTACAGACTCTTCTTGGTTTGTTTGATCTACCATGTTTTCACATAGGTAAGAAATCTCTCTGAGGTCTATTTGATGTAACTCACGGGCTAATTGAATTAGCTCAGGGGCTCTCATTGTCTCACCGCCTCTAGATACAATTCGTACTGGATGAAACATAAGTTTAGAATAACTTAACAAGTATCTTGTTGAACAGTTTTCTAGTATGTGAAAAGCTGCGCTAACTGCTGCAAAACCTACATAACATTTAACGTTGACTCCACGAGTTTTTAATTGTTTTATCTGAGATACTATCGCATCAGAAACGATTACAGTCCCTCCAAACGAGTTTATTAATATTTGTACCTCATTCTGACCGTCAGCTGCATTAGCTAACTTAGGGATCACTCCTAACTCTGGGAGCCTAATATTACCAAAGATTGTGACTGCGTGATTTGCATCATAAATTTCTTGCGCCGATACTGGGCTCGTAGCTAACCCTAGCGT